>QWCE01000762.1_pt1 | contig 56910 bp, 49 predicted proteins | sample 1972531 | NCBI WGS metagenome assembly QWCE01 (sample SAMN09866716, study PRJNA288562) | Human gut metagenome isolate term4_stool, whole genome shotgun sequencing...
GGTTTTTTAGATAGAAAATCCATTATTTATCCTTTGTTTTAAATTTTAGTTTTATTGATTTAGTTAATTTTTTGTTTTTAGTTCTTTTTTAAAATATCTGTATTCGCTTATTAAATTTAAAGGTATTGATAGTAAAAAAGATAGTGGCAAAATTGTATAAACGGCTATCCATACTAATACAATCCACAATTCCGGCTCTTTAGTTTTAATTGAATATTTATCATATAACAATGCAATATGTAGAATAAACATAAAAATTACTGAAAAATTTATATATAAAAACGACTTAAATAAAGCCTTTTTAGAAATTGATTTTAAAAATTTATACATCAGATAAGTTGTAAATAAAAACAAAAAAATACTTAATAAAAAAAATGAAATATTTACAATATTTTCATCAATGATATATAAATAACATAGCGATAATAAATTTAAAAATAAAATAAACATATATTTTTTAGATTGTATAATGTTGTCGAAATAAAAAGTCTTGCAAAAAGAAATTAATATAAAAAATAAAAAATATATCTTGAAAAATTGAAATTTTATTACCAAATCATCACCCAAATAATATGCACCAAATATAACAGCAACAATACACAAGAAATATATCATAACCTGTATTTTAACTAAAAAAATTCTTTTGTTATTTAGCGATATTTGAGATTTTTCATTTAGCATCTTTTTCCTTTACGCCACAAATTTATGACTTTTAAAATTATAAATCTTTTTAGTTATTATTTGGTTACTTATTGTTAATATTTTTAGATTTTGTATAAATTTGTATCTTTTTGTATCATCTCCACCCTTAGCATTTATAGTAAAGTTTTTGCTACTAATAGTGCTTATTTCATCATTTTTATCTGGACTATTTTCTCATAAAAATAATTTTAGTCACCAAATTTAATACATAAATCTCACTCCCCCCTTATTTAACCTATAATTTATTAAACCCAAATAAATATCTTTTATTTTAATAATATAATTTATTTTTTATCTATATTTAATATGAACTTATATAAAATAAATTCTTTATTTTTAAAAAGGTTTGCAATGCGTTTATTGATGTGTATTTTTTTTATTTGCTGTATTTGTCTTTAGCAAAGAAGAAATAAAAAAAGATAAGTTATTTAATAGCTATTTGGGAATTGATAATTTATATGTAAATCAAGAAATTTCAAACAATAAAAACATTTTAAATAAAACCGATATAAATACTACAATTAATAATCTTAATTACAAAAACTCATTTATCTTAAATAATAAATTTATCAACAATACAAAATTTGATAAATTTATAGATAACAATAAATATAACTCATCAAACAAATTTAAAAGTAGTTATAGCTTTAATGAGCTATTAAACTATACTTTAATTAACTCTCCTACTTTAAATTTAGCAAAGCAAGATATTATGAGTGCTATTAATGAGTATGATTACTCAAAAGCTAGTTATTACCCTGAAATTGGAATAAGTGCAAATAGTGAATATTCAAAAAGATTTAATGATGGGTATAGCTCTTTATATGTTGGTAAAGATAATCTTGTCTCAAACACATCTTATTCTAACTCTGTCTCATTTGTGATAAATTATGATTTATACACTTTTGGAAAAGATAGTTTTAAAGTAAAAGCAGCAAAAGAAAACATTGATGCAAGTAAATATAAAAAGTGTATGAGTAACTACGAAGTTTCATTAAAATTATTAGATAATTACTATGAGGCTTTAAGATATAAAAATCAAATAAGATATTATGAGATATTAAAGCTTATTTATCAAAAGCTTTATACTTATCAAAAAAGATTATCTAGTGTTGGAGAGATTGATAAATTAGTTCTTGGAGAAAGTGCAATTGTTTTAGCAGATACAGATTATGAATTATCTAGTATTAGGTTAAATGCAAATAATTCACTAAATACAATTAATCAAATAGTTGGATCTAAAATAGATGATATCTCTAAATTAGAAGATTTCAATGTTTTTAATAAAGAGTTTAGATTTATTAAATTTGAAGATACTTTTATAGCAAAAGAATTTGATTATGAGCTAAAAACAAATGAGTATGAGTTAAAATCTGAAAAAAGATCTTACTATCCAACTATTTCTTTATATGCAAAGTATGATTTATATGGAAATGACAGAGATGATTATTTTGATTCTACAAAAGATTTAAAAAGACATGGATATAGAGTTGGATTATCATTTTATTTAAGTTTATTTGATGGTGGAAAAAAAAAGCTAGAATAAAAGATAAAGAGATAAATAAAGAAAAGATTTTACTTAGAAAAGAAGAAGCAAGATTAAAGTATGAAAAAGATATAGCTGATTTAGAACTATTTTTAAGTAAAGAAGATAGTTTTAATAAAATACTAAAAGAGTTAAAAGAAATTTCAAAAAACTCATATAATATGCAAGAAGCTTTAAATAAAGCAAAAGAAAGTTCAAAAATAGAAGTATTAAACTCATATGTTGTTTTACTTAAAAAAGAGATGAGTTATAAAGAACATCTACTAAAAGCAGGATATTTTATAAATAAAGCAAATATAATGAGTGGGATTAATGAGTGTAAAAATTGGTGAGGGTGGGATAATAAAATAACTAAATTTCTATTTAAAAAGCTTTATCCATGGCAATCATATTTAAAATAAAAATAGTCTGATTTTACCATATATTAAATATTTTTTTATCTATTAGCTTTATTTTTTAATGTATTTAGAAATTTTTATATTAATAAATAATTATTTATCTTATAGTATTTAACATGTTAAAAATTAATTAAATACTATTAGATTAACAGTATATAAATGTTTCTAACTATATTTGATCTTAAATTGTAAAGTATTTCCATGAATTGAATTACTGGTATTAATATTTTTTTAATATGGCTACAAAAGTGCTTTAACTTAAAATATTCTGTAATTATGGTCAAATTCTTTCTTTGAACATTCTTCTTCTACTTCTTGAATATTTTTTGTACTTGGATGATAACAAGACATATCTCTTAGTTCAACTTCAGTATTAAAACCAAAAATATATTTAAACACCAAAGCGTTAAGAAGTAGATTTAGTTGGAAATTCAAATATAAATTTTCAGAAACCTGTTTGCTTAAATTATCACTTTTGTATTTAAACCCACCGTGTAAAAGTTGATTCCTTTTTTTTATTATTTTTTCATCATTTTTAGAAAGTTTTATATTTAAAAGTTTAAAAGTACCTGTAAGTTTATCTTGGTTTGTATCAAAAAGACTGCCTATTTTGCTATCTAGTATATTTTTATTGTTTTGATTTTTGAATTCAACTAAACGCGATATTTTACCAAATACCTCCTTAACTAGCTCTTTTTGACTTTCATCTTCACAACTAACAGCTTCTTTAGATGATTTTTCTTTTAACTCTCCTTGCAAAAAAGCGGTTAAACTTTCAAGTGCAACAGCGTATAAACAAGCTGAATTTATACCCTTTGGAATTTGATGAGCTAACATCATAGTAAGGATTGCATTATTAAATAGATAATTATTAGTATCTTTTGATATTATCATACTTTCTATCATTTTTTTAAAAGCTTGGCTTGTTATCCGTGGATTACCATAATAAAGTGGAGTGGAGTTTTTATAAGAATTGATCATATTTGCACTATATTTAAATTCACAAAATTTGCCATCTTTAAAAGTGTCTTTGTCTGCGTACTTAAAAAAATATCCTTTATCCATTGGAACTTCCCCGTTGATAACCCCATATGATATTAATGCTGTTGTAGCATATTCATCAAAAATATCAAAATCTATTTCATCCATACATTCAACTGCTATAAAATTATCATAAAATGAAATCGCAAAATTTGAACTAAATATATTAAAATTTAAATATTCAAAAGCACAACCATGTCGTTGCCTTACACCACAAAAATACGATATGTTATGTGTATGACTTGTGCACGGAATAATTAGCCTATAATATCCTTTACCTTTTAAATCAGAGCTACCAAATTCATAAATTTGAAATAAATTATAGTAAAAATTGGCACTTCTTATCATATAACTTAAAAATTTTATTTTTCCTTTTTCTGTTTTATATATAGTATTTCTTAATTTAATTTTAATTATATCATAGGAGCTATTTAGTTTTTCTTCATTTTCTTGCTTAATGTAAAAAAATTTGTCTTCTTTGCATAATACACCACATTGTATCTGCTCAGTTTGAGATTCTATATTTTCAAAATACTTTAGTAGTTCTAACTCTTCTTTTGACATATATATCCTTTTATCATAGCTAAAGATTATAAATTTAATACTTGTATTGTATCATGTAAACATAAAAGTTAAATTTGTTATAATATGCATAAATATGTGTTATGTGACAAATAGAGGATTTACATGAAAATAGATGAAATAACAGTTGAAGGATATAAATCCATAAAATCTCTTAAAAATTTTAAGTTAAACAATATAAATATTTTAATAGGTGCAAACGGAGTTGGCAAAAGTAACTTTATATCCATTTTTAAAATGCTAAATTTTATGTTTTTAAAAAATTTACAGCAACATACCCAAGACAAAGGTCCTGATAGTTTTTTATACTATGGAAGAAAAACTACTGAAAAGATTTATTTAGAGTTTAAATTTGGCAACAACGGATATAGCGTAACACTAGCCCTAACTCAAAACAATAAACTTATAGTGGAAAGAGAAAATATAAAATATTATTCTAGCACAGAGTGGATTAATACCCTAGGTACCAATATGTTAGAAAGTCGTTTATCGCAAGCTACTAAATATGCTTATTCTAAGAAAATTGCACAGTATTCACTAGGCGGAATCAAATCTTGGAAACTATATCACTTCCACGATACAAGCGATACTTCTAAAATCAAAGGAGTATGTGCCGAAAATGACAATTTAATACTAAAACCAGATGCTAGTAATATATCTGCTTATTTAAAAAGATTATATAGTGAGCATAGAGAGTATTATGATTATATAGTTTATAATATTTCTCAAATTGCACCATTTTTTGGAGGATTTATTATAAGAGACAGTGAAATTTACAACTAGAATGGTTTGATAAATCAGATCCAGACACTCCTTTGAAAGCCCATATTTTATCAGACGGAACGCTTAGATTTATCTGTCTTGCAACACTTTTACTTCAATCATTTGAGCTCATGCCAGATACAATTATCATAGACGAGCCAGAACTTGGTTTGCACCCTGCTGCTCTAAGTTTATTAAGTGAGCTTATAAAAAGAGTTTCGGATAAAAAACAGCTTATTCTATCATCTCAATCTGTTGAGCTTATAAATAATTTTGAACCAGAAAATATAATCGTAGTAGATAGAAAAAATAATGAGTCAATGTTTATCTGTAGTACTTCCTATTACAGACAATCCGCCTATCAAGTGCGTAATATTTTTATTAGGTTGGGGCTTTACAGTTTCTTTGACAGAATCAAGGACAACTTCCAAAGTATAGCCTTTTGTATCACTATATTCGTCTGCTCCTGCAATATATGAAATCTGATAATCAGTATTTGTTATACTGTCAAGAGTAAAAGTTTTTTTCGCTCGGAATATTTCCAACGTTGATTTTGTCAGCTTCTTTTAGCTGTGATATAAGTTTGCTGATTGTATTCGGCGGAATAAGATTGCCAAAATTTATACTGTCAACATCAAACGCACTTTTTGTATCAGCAAAATCGGATTCGCTTGCATGTAAAACTCCACATAATAGTGTCGCAACTACTGAATAAACAATTATAAAACTGTTTTTATTTTGAGTTTTTGTCTCTCTCTCAAAATGGACAAATTTTTTAACTCTTCTCCTTTTGAAAAAAATATAATGTAATTTTATAATTTATAATATTAAAACTGTATAAATATAAATATCAAGATACCTAAATTGATAATTTTTTAATCTTTTGTGAAATTTAACGACTTTTTATTTTAATATTTTAGGCAATTTTCACAGATAAAAATTTATATTCTACATCGGTTAAAAAAATTAAATATTATTTTATTTTTCTAAAAAGTGCAAAACCTATTATAAACAGTATATAAAAAGCAAGTGAAAAAATCTGAGATATGCTTATAAATATACTAAGTATCGCAATGCTGATATGTACAAAAACCGCAACTAAAAATAGCCAGACGCCTGAAATTTTAAATAGAGTAAAATATATTAAAATTTCAAAAATAAGCCAGCAAATTCCAAATATTGAAATTAAAATTAAAGCGACTTTCATAAAAAGATCTGCATTCAGTGGAATAAAAGTTCCAATTTGCGGATAAAGTAAAAACAGTAAACATAAAATCATTAAAAATAATGACCAGGCGTATAGTTTGGCATTTCTAAAAAGAGTAGGGCGATTTGAAGCTGTAGCAGCCAAATAAAATGCCTTTAAAAGCGGTGAAATATGTAAAAAATAGACTAAAGCACCTATTACAATAATCAAACTAAGTCCTGAATAAAGTGGGCTTGCTGTTATTGTATCTACATAAGGCAAGTTTAAAATAAATATAATTATTTGATTTAAAATTTGCGGTGCGAAAATTTTAAGCATTCCGAAAATTCCAAAAAATATAAGTGGTAACGCATAAGCCAAAATTCCGGCTTTTCTAATTTTTCCTGCATAAATTTGCGTTTCTATACTTGATTTACCGCTATTTGCGGCGAACTCAAAAAGCGGCATATTTTGTTTATTCATACCGTTTGTTTTTGATGATGGAACATTTTGAGATTGATATGATTTTTTTGAGTTTTCTCTTGCTTTAGCAAAATATGCATTAGCGTCAAATTTCGGTTTTGTCTGATTTATCTGTTCGTTTGAAGCGACATTAGGATTATGTGAAAATGCTGAATATTTCGACTTTTCGTTTTCAGTAACTTTAGCCTGCATTTTTTTACGCATTTCTTCAAATTTTTTAGCCACGTCCGACATTTCATGTTTCGGTTCGTTTGTATTTTTAACTGTATCAGCTTTAAAATCTTGAAAAAAACCGGAATTTTGTGCGCCTGCAAAATTTTGATTATTTGATGTATTTTGTGCTATATTTTTATTTGATTCCAAATTTTGCGTGTTTTGCGTTGAAACCGTTTCTTTTTTATCTGCTTCTTGAGCTTTTTTTTGGGCGAAAAGTTCGGCTATTTTTGTTTTTGAAGTGCTTTCAAAATTTTGTTTTTCGCTACCGACAGATTGATTTTTAATATTTTCATTTCTTTTTTTATTTTTACCGAAATTAAGAGAATAACGAGCCAGGTTATCTTTTGCGTGTTTTGATTCATATTCTGCCCGTTTTGCAGCTGCTATAAGTTCTTCTTCAGCCTTTCTTTCAGCCTCTTTTTGTGCGGCTTTTCTTCGTGCTTCTTCTTCGGCAGCTTTTTTCGCCTCTTCTTCAGCCTTTTTTTTGGCTTCGTATGCTTCCTGCTCTTTTTGTTTATCCGTTTTAAGCATATCGAAGCTGAACCATGAATTTGATTTTTTGTTTTCTTTTATTTGTGAAGTTTTGTCGCTTGAGATTGATTCAGCTTTCAAATTTTGCTGTTTTGATTTATTTAAATGGTTTTCGTTTTTACTTTTTGTGACCTGCACCTCTACCGCTTTTACGCCCGCCAATTCAAAACTGACTTCATCGCCTATTGAAGCGTTTTGGCTTAATAAATCAAGAGGTGAGAAAAAATACTCTTTTCCGCCTGATGTAATTATATTTTCTGCTGTTATTGTCCCTGTTAAAACCATTTTTTACTCCACTGTAACACTTTTTGCAAGATTTCTAGGCATATCCACATCATTTCCAAGACGGATTGAAATTTCTAAAGCTAAAAGTTGTAAAATTATCATCATCTCAAAAAATTCGCACATAGGATGGTTGAAATCTCTTGTTTTTATAAAATCATCCGCTAAATCAAACTCAAACGGAGAAATTGCCAAAATATAACTATCACGTGCCGCAAGCTCTTCTACATTGCTTTTTGTTTTATCATAAAGAGAGTTTTTAGGCATAAGTGCGATTGTAAAAAGTTTTTCATCGGCAAGCGCGATAGGACCGTGTTTCATTTCGCCACTTGGATAACCTTCCGCGTGAAGATAGCTTATTTCTTTCAGTTTTAAAGCACCCTCAAGCGCCAAAGGATAAAAAATGTCCCGTCCGATAAAAAAGAAGCCATGACCGTGTAAATAGTGTTTTGACATTCTAAAAATTTTATCTTGAAGTTTTCGATCAACGTTTAAAATTTGTGAAATTTTACGCATTGCCAAAATTTCACTGTTTTTATCTTCCATACTTAAAACTTTGCGCTCATTTGCAAGATATACGCAAAACATCCAAAGTACCATAACTTGCGTTGCAAAAGCTTTTGTAGAGGCTACGCCTTTTTCAATTCCGGCTCTTGTTAATATAGTAAAATCCGCCGTTCGAACGATTGAACTGTTATCGACATTGCAAATTGCAAGCGTTTTTACACCAGCTTTTTTAGCGATTTTAAGCGCTTCAAGAGTATCCGCCGTTTCGCCGCTTTGGCTTATTACAATAAAAAGCGAATTTTTATTCATAAGAGGTTTACGGTATCTGAATTCGCTTGCTATTTCAACTTTTGCACGAATTTCTGCAATTTTTTCAAGCATATAACTTGCCGTAAGAGCTGCGTGATAGCTGGTTCCGCAAGCACATAAAATGATTTCGTTTATACCGCTGAAATCGGCGTCTTTCAACTCTTCAAAATAAATTTTGTCTTCTCTTATTCTTCCCATCAAGGTTTCGCTTATAACTTGCGACTGCTCATAAATCTCTTTTTCCATAAAAAAGCGGTATCCCTCTTTTTGTGCGAAACTTCGGTCTTGTTTGAGTTCTATAAAATTAGGTGTAATTTTTTTTGTGTTATTGAAAATTTCAATTTCGCCCATCTTCGCCACACCGTAAACACCGTCGTCAAGATAAGTAACATTTTGCGCTATTCCTATTAAAGGAGCGTCAGAAGAGCTGAAAATCACTTCATTTTCGCTATTTTTTCCGATTATCAAAGGAACTGCGTTTTTGGCGAAAAATATACATTCAGGCGCAACTTTTGTGATAAGCAAAATTGCAAAAGAGCCTTTTAATTTTTTTACGGTTTCACCAAAAGCTTTAAATGCATTTTTCTCTTTTTTATTTATTTTTTCAAATAGATGAACGATTACTTCGGTATCTGTTTGGCTAAGAAATTTTACGCCGTCATTTTCAAGCTCTTTTTTTATCTCTGCATAGTTTTCGATGATTCCGTTGTGTATAACAAAACTGTATTCGCCAAGATGCGGATGAGCATTTAATTCAGTAGGTTTGCCGTGCGTCGCCCATCTGGTGTGTCCTATGGCTACGCCAAAACCGCTGCTTGTGAAGTCTTTGGTTTTATTTCTTAAATTTTCAAGTTTACCGACTGCTTTAAAATAATGGATGTCACGTCCGCCTTCGCCGCACATTACAGCGATTCCGGCGCTATCGTAACCACGATATTCAAGCTCTTTTAAACCATTTAATATAATCTCTTTTTTTTCTTTATTTCCTATATAGCCTACGATTCCGCACATAAATTTATTATCCTTTTTAACTATTTTAATATTTCAAAAAATTTCACATGTAATTTCAATTTATATTTTTTAACTTTGTATTATAGCAATTTAAACTGATAAATCGAAATTTTTTATCAAATTTTCGTAAAATTCGCGCTCTTTTTTATAATTTTGTGGGAAAAGTGCAGTTTTGTAAATATATAAAATTTTAATTTGAATTTTATTTTCAAAGCTAATTTTCTCGTTTTTAAGAATTTTAAGACCGAATTCGCTCCGAATTCCTAAAATTTTACAAAATTTAATAAATTCGTTTTCATCTTTTGAAATAAGCAAAACTTTAAGCAAATCCTTGCTGTTTTGGCACAAATCAAAATATACCGCATTTGCAAAAAAATCATTGAAATTTCCTAAATTTCGCAAATATTTCACATCGCAAAATTCTTCTAAATTTTCTACGAAATTTTCACTTTTAAAAGCTCTTTTAAATTCGCTGTAATCCATTTTAAAACCTATATTTAAGTCTAAAATATTATAATAGCAGATATTTTAAAATTTTAAGGTTAAAGATGGGCTTGATAGAAAAGTTAAAAAGCGGTGATAGACTGAATTTCAACGATGGCGTGAAAATGTATGATATGGATCTGTTTGAACTAGGCACTTTTGCAAATGCGAAACGGGAAAAGATGCACGGAAAAAAAGTTTTTTTTAATGTCAATCGCCACATAAATCCTACAAATCTTTGTAGTGATGTTTGCCTGTTTTGCGCATTTTCAGCGCACCGTAAAAACGAAAAAGCTTACACTATGAGCCACGAAGAGATAATGTCCATCGTAGATGAGAGCGTAAAACATGGTGTAAAGGAAATTCACATCGTATCGGCGCATAATCCTAATGTAAGCTGGCAGTGGTATTTGGAAATTTTTAAAATGATAAAAGATAAATATCCGTTTTTACATATCAAAGCGATGACGGCTGCAGAAGTTGATTTTTTGAGTAGAAAATTCGGCTTTACTTACGAAAAAACTCTTAAACTTATTGAAGAATACGGCGTTGATTCAATGCCTGGAGGAGGCGCTGAAATTTTTGACGAAGAAATTCGAAAAAAAATCTGTGACGGAAAGGTAAAATCAAACGAGTGGTTTGAAATTCACAAAATTTGGCACAAAATGGGACATAAAAGTAACGCAAATATGCTTTTTGGGCATATTGAAAAAAGAGAGCATAGAATCGATCATATGCTTCGTTTGCGTGATTTACAGGATGAAACGGGCGGTTTTAATGCGTTTATTCCTTGTGTTTATCAAATTTATAATAATTTTTTGCATATCGAAAAATCTCCCGGTTCGGTTGAAATTTTAAAAACTTATGCGATAGCGCGTCTGCTTTTGGATAATATCGCGCATATAAAAGCATATTGGCCGACAACTACGTTAAAGCTTGCAATTACAGCTCAGGAATTCGGTTGCGATGATATGGACGGCACAATTGAAAAAGAGAGCATTCAAAGCAGTGCAGGAGCAAAAAGTGCAAACGGAACCAGCGCAAATAAATTTATAGAGCTTATTAAAAATGCAGGATTTATTCCTGTTGAGCGCGATAGTATGTATAATGAAATCAGGACATTTTTATGAAATTTTACGGTTTTGACGAGTTTAATAAAGATGTGCGTAAAATTTCAACGCAAATAAGAGATGAATTTGCACCTGATGCTATCGTGGGAATAGCGCGCGGCGGGCTCAGCTTCGCTCATGCGATTTCAAACGCGCTTCATCTACGCACAATTTTCAGCATAAATTCCATCCATTACAATGAAAATCAAAAACTTGATACCATTGAGGTTTTTAATATTCCGGATTTAACGAAATTCAGAAAAATTTTGCTTGTTGATGATATCGTAGATAGCGGCGAAAGTTTAGCTGAGATTATTGAAATTTTAAAGCGGAAATTTCCTGAAGCCGCATTTAAAACAGCGGTTATTTTTTATAAATCTCGTGCACTGGTTAAGCCTGATTTTAAAATTAATAAAACGGATGAGTGGATAAATTTTTTCTGGGAAAATTATGAGTGTGAATGATGGATAAAAAAGAGCTTTTTGTAATGTATTTCTGCGTCATTCTTACGATGTCGGTTATGTATGCGACGCAACCTTTGCAACCGCATTTTGAAGAAATTTTGCAAATCAGCAAATTTCAAGCTTCTCTTTTTATGACGGCGACTTTGATTCCTTTGGCTTTTGCATCAATTTTTTATGGATTTTTACTTGAAAAAATTACGATTAAAAAGGCTCTTATTGTCGCTTTTGGCGCTTTTTCGGTGCTGGAGTTTATATTTGCTAGCGCTTCAAGTTATACTTTGCTTCTTAGTATTCGTGTTTTACAAGGATTTATCGTGCCTGTGGCGCTGACAGGAATCGTCAGCTTTATCTCGCAAAACTCATCTTCGAAAAAAATCGCAAGTGCAGTCAGTGCATATGTAGGAATTACTATTTTAGGCGGTTTTTTTGGCAGACTTTTAAGCGGAATTTGCTCCGATTTGTTTGGCTGGAGAGTATTTTTTTATTTTATTTCTCTTATGCTTGCTTTGGCGGTTTTTTTACTTTGTCGTATAAAAGGGGATGCGGTTTCCGGATATTCAAAACCGAAATTCAGGACAATTTTACAAATTTTTGAAATTCGTCATAATTTTTATACATATTTAGCCATTTTTTGCATCTTTTTTGTGTTTCAAGGCGTTTTAAATATTATGCCTTTTGAACTTTTAAGATTGGACGGAAATTTTAGCGGCTCAAAAATCGGTTTTATGTATTTCGGATATATCATAGGAATTCTGGTTTCATTTAACGCGGCTAAAATTGTCAAATTTTTTGGAAATGAAATAAAAGCCATAATGGTCGGCGCGATAATTTTTACTGTTTCGATTCAAATTTTACGCATTGAAAATTACGGCGTAATTTTTACTGGAATGCTTATTTTTTGCCTTGGCAGCTTTATCGCACATTCCGTTGCAAACGGCTTTATAAATAAACGAGCGCTATCTCATAAGGCGATTTGTAATGGACTTTATATAAGTTTTTATTATGCAGGCGGCGCACTTGGAACATTTGTGCCTGGATTTTTTTATGGAATCGGCGGTTGGGGATTATTTTTGAGCGTATTAACTGTCGTGCTGTTTTGCGCTATATTTTGTATTTATAAGTTGAAAAAATATGAAAAACGAGAAATTCTATCATAATGAATATATAGTTTTACCGATTTTGTGTGCTTTTGAAGCTTTATTTCTGATATATGCGATCAGCAATCTCAGCATCAGTTTTTATGAGGCTGAAATTTTTTATAAAAGCGATTCTTTGGTAGGCATTATAACAAGGGCTTTTACAAAACTTTTTGGACAAAATGATTATGCAGTTAGAGCACCTTTTATAATTTTGCATTTTATAAATTGTATTTTACTTTATAAAGTGAGTAAATATTTGCTAAAACGCCGTTTTGACCGCGTTATCAGTGTAATGCTTTATATGATTTTACCTGGAACATTAGCCAGTTCAATTTTGGTAAATATGGCAGGAATCATTATATTTTTTACACTTTTACTTATATTTTTTGAAGAAAAAAATTTAAAAATTCCATTTTATATAATACTTTTTATAACGGCATTTATAGATAAAAGCTTTTTTATTTTATATTTTTGCTTTTTTATTTATGCATTTTTCTATAAAAAAACTTTTATGGCAATAGTTTCAATAGGGCTTTTTGCGTTTATGATTTCTTTTTATAATTTGGGATTTGAAGGAAAACCGAAAGACTATTTTTTGGATACTTTAGGCGTTTTTGCAGCGACTTTTTCGCCTATAGTATTTTTGTTTTTTGTCTATACGATCTATAGAATTTGGTTGAAAGACAGTAAAAATTTATTGTTTTTTATAGCTACTACGACATTCTGTGCGACACTTCTTCTATCTATTCGTCAAAAAACAGCTCTTGAAATGATTTTGCCATATTGCATTATTTCTACACCTTTGATTATTCGCGCGTTTTTTAATTCTTATCGCGTGCGGCTTCCTGCATTTCGCAAAGCGCATAAATTTTTTGCTATTTTGGCGTTATCGGTACTGCTTATCAGCTCTGCTCTTATAATTTTCAATCAATCATTATATATGATATTTTTTTCACAAAAGCCGCAAAAACATTTTATTTATAAATATGATGTTGCAAAAGATTTGGCAAAATCCTTGCAAGATATAAACGTAAATTGCGTAAATTCGGGCGATGAGGAATTAAATTTAAGGCTTAAATTTTACGGTATAAACAAATGTGAAAAAGTTGAAATTTCACAAAAATTTATAGAGAATTTTGATAAAACAATTGAAATTTCAAAATATAATGTGCGAATTGCAAAATTTTATGTTAAAATGATAAAATAAATTTTATAAGTAAGGTTTAAAAAAATGAAAAAAGCTTTTACAATGATTGAACTTATATTTATCATCGTGGTAGTCGGAATTTTAGCAGCTGTTGCGATTCCTAGGATTGATCGCGATAATTTGATTGAACTTGTCGATCAGGTTGCTACTCATATACGCTATACTCAACAACTTGCAATGATGGATAATGTATATGACGGCTCTGATGAACATTGGTATAGAGGGTATTGGAGAATTCAGTTTAGCGACTCGGCAGATGGCGGGGATGGCTGGAAATATTCTGTTTATAAAGATTTACCTGGTTATAGCGGAAATTTAAATAGCGAAAGAGAAGTTGCTCGCGATCCGCAAAATGAACAAAGATTTCTTACTTCAGGAGCAAGCGGTTTTTCGGCAAATACAGATTCAAAAAAAATGAATAAAAAATTAAATCTAAAAAATACCTATGATATACAAAAAATAGATTTTGGTAAAAACTGTGGAGGTCAAACTATTGCATTTGACAGTAAAGGTCGTCCGCACGGTGCGCCGCAAAATGCAAAAAATCCTTACGATAAGGTGTTACATACACCATGTATAATAACTTTTACAGATTCGGGCGGCAGATCTATACAGATTGCAGTTCAGCCTGAAACAGGTTTTATCAGCGATAACCGTGCAGAAGCAATTGAAAAAAATTGGAAAGCCGGAAACTTTAAAAAATTTGATAATAAAGAATTTTAATTTATTTTTTTCAAATAAAAATATAAGTGAGAATATAAAATTTTATTTTTTGAAAATTTAAAACCTAATTTATCATAAACCGCTTGTGCTGTTTTATTATTTTGTTCTACTAAAAGCGAAAGCGGTTTATGTCTTTTTACAGCAATCTCAAATGCGAAATTTATAAGTTCTTTTGCAATGCCACGTCCGCGAAATCTTTCGTCTACAGCAAGCGAATCCAAATAAACATCGCTACTGTCGCATTCCGGAATAATTTTATATTTCAGACCAAGTTTTTGTATATTTTCATTTAATGTGCTATCCAACGATTTAATTTCATTGCCGTCATAAATGACGATGGCTCCAACTATTTCGTTATTTTTCACATATACGTAAGTGTTTTCAAAACTTAAACGATTTTTTTGCATTTTAAAAAAATCTTCATATACTGAAAAAGCGCTTTTAAGATTTTTTTGTCCCGTGAGATCATATATCATATCGTCCATTGCCAAATACAAAAGTTTTGTTGCGGCTTTTGCGTCTTCTATTTTTGCTTGTCGTATCATTCAAGACTCCAAATTTATAAAATTTTTCGGGTATTTTATCACAATAAACGTAAAGTTTTTTAAAAGTTTGCTTAAATATCGCATTATGTGAATTAAAAATTCATAAATTTAAAAAAATCAGTGTTTATTATAAAAATTAAATTTATGTTTTTTATTTGCAAAATATTTTTTAATTGAAATTTAGAGATTTATCTGATTTTTATTAGCTTTTTGTCAACCAAGCGATAAACGCTGGAGCATTTTTGTGCCAAATTTTCATCATGAGTAACTAAAATCAAACCGCCATCTTTCTTGTTGATATAATCGAACAATACGTCAAATACATCGTTTGCAGTATCTTTATCAAGATTTCCGGTCGGTTCGTCCGCAAAAATTATATTTGGGTTTTTGTGAAGCACTCTTGCGATTGATACGCGTTGTTGTTGACCGCCTGAAAGTTCGCCGATCTTTTGCTTTAAAATTTGTGAAATTTGAAGTTTATCCAAAATTTCATTATCAATTTTTTTATTTACAAGTTTTGCAGCCAATTCTATGTTTTCGTAGGCGGAAAAACCTTTAAATAAGTAATGTGATTGAAAAATTATGCCAAAATCATTTCTTCTGATTTTAAGGCGTTCATCAGAACTGAGTGAATATATTTCGCGTTCATTATAAAAAACTTCACCTGAGTTCGGTTTTAAAAGTGTAGATAAAATATGAAGCATAGTCGATTTTCCACAACCGCTGACGCCAAGAACTGCTATACTTTCGCGGTTGTGAAGAGTGATATTTATATTTTCAAAGAGCGTATATTCAAACGCATGGGTTAAATTTACGCCCCTTAAAAGTTCCATTTCTAGCCTATTTGAGCAGCGACTTCAGCTGCGAAATCCTCTGACTTTTTCTCCAAACCTTCTCCTACTTCATAACGGATATAATTTGTAATAGTGATTTTACCGCCAAATTCTTTGCTTTTTTCATCAATAACCTGTTCAATTGTCTTTTTATCGTCCATTACAAAAAATTGTCCTAGAAGTGTAAGACGTTGATCAAGCAAGGTATTATCCGCCAAAAATCTTTCCAGTTTTCCAGGTATTATTTTATCCCAAATTTTTTCAGGTTTGCCTTCTTTTTTTAGTTCGGCTCTAATTTTTTCTTTTTCTTTTTCGATTATTTCATCGCTTATTTGAGCTCTGCTTGCAAATTCAGGTATATGATTTAGCGGTTTTCCAAGTCGTTTTAATTCTTCATTTTCTTTTTCAAGTTCAGCTTTTAGTGCGGTCAGCTCGCTTTTTAAAAAATCAGGATTAAATTCTTTGTAGCTGATTACGCTTGGTTTCATTGCTGCTGCGTGCATGCAAAGTTGATATATAAAATCAGCAGCTTTTTTACGATCGACATTTTCGCAAGTCGCACTTATTATAACGCCTACGCGTGAGTTCGAGTGTAAATATCCATTTAACACTCCGCCGTTTGCATTTATTGTATTAAATCTGCGAACTACTAAATTTTCACCTATTGTCGCTATTTGATTTGTAATAAAATCGCTGAATTTTTCACTGTTTATCAGACTGTTGTTTAAAGCTTCTACGTTTGTTATATTACTATCTTGAATATGTTTTGTAGTGTTGTTTACAAAATTTATAAATTTATCATTTTTAGCTACAAAATCCGTTTCAGAGTTTATTTCGCTGATTGTAGCTTTGCTGAAATCTGAATTAACCAAAACACAAACTAAACCTTCACTAGCTAATCTGTCCGCTTTTTTAGCAGCTTTACCAAGTCCTTTTTCATGTAAAACTTTAATCGCTTGCTCCATATCTCCATTAGCTTCAACAAGGGCTTTTTTGCAATCCATCATTCCAGCTCCGGTTGATTCCCGGAGATCTTTTACCATTTTTGCTGTTATTTGCATTATTCTTTATCCTCCGGAATTTCGAAATTTTCTTCGTTCATTGCCTCGTCTAAAATGTCGTCTTTTTCTTCTTGTGAAGCTTCATCCTGTTCTTTATTTTGAATTTCTTCTTCACTATCTTGATCTCTTAATGCTTTTCCTTCATTTATAGCTTCAGACATTTCTTGACAGAAGAGTTGAATTGAACGAATTGCATCATCATTACCTGGAATAGGGAAATCTACAATATCAGGATCACAATTTGTATCAAGTGGTGCTATTACAGGCATACCTAGACGATTTGCTTCTTTTACGGCAATTTTTTCTTTTACGCAGTCTATCACAAAAACCATATCAGGCAAGTTTTTCATATTACGAATTCCACCAAGATAAAGCTCTAATTTTGCTTTTTTGCTTTTTAACATTCCTGCTTCTTTTTTTGTTAAAAGATCCATTGAACCGTCTGTTTCCATTTGTTCTATAACTTCAAGTTTTCTGATTGATTGTTTTATTGTGTCGAAATTTGTAAGCATTCCGCCAAGCCATCTGTGATTTACATAAGGCATTTCGCATTTTTCTGCAAACTCTTTTATAGCTGCACCGGCTTGTTTTTTCGTTCCTACAAAAAGTATTGTTTTACCTTCAGCGGCCGCATCGCGAACGATATTATAAGTATATCGAAAATAGCGGATTGTTTTTTGCAAATCTATAATATAGATACCTTTTCTCTCGCCAAAAATAAATTTCTTCATTTTTGGATTCCATCTGCGAGTTTGGTGGCCAAAATGCACACCGCATTCCAATAAATCTCTCATTGTTACCATGAGTTTCTCCTTATGGGCGTTAGCCCGAAATTTAGTTTAATTCCTCCGCATACATTAACGAAATTTTTTATAAAATTTAAAAATTTCGCAACCGAAATTTAGGATTTATGCGTGTGAAATAAAGCGTGGATTATACCTTTTTTTGACTAAATTTCAGCTTTAAAAGCTAAATTTAGCTTTTAAAGCTTTAAAAATTTTAAACAGAATTTGGCGAATCATATCCGTAAAAAATCCTAAAAAGAAAACGATAAAAACAGATCTGAAAAGATACAAAATGCTGTCATCTCTGCCCCAAAAATCGTTCGTATGCAAAATTTCACCGTATAAAAACGGTTTAAATAAAAATGCCTCTTGGAAAAGATAAATTCCAAAAACGGCGGAACTGAAAAACATAATTGTTTTTGTTGTTTTTTCACTAAAAATTATTCCTTTTACGCTTAAAAATATTGCAATGCTGGCAATTAGCGCAAGAGGAGCTGTATATTCGCATTTGTTTACAATAAATTTATCTATAAACCACGAAATATCTCTAATATAAAAACATCCCCAAAGTGCAAACGTTGCAAGCAGATATATGCCGATACTTTGCCATTTTTTATAACGAGGCGTATTAAGGCTTAAATATCCGCCGACGAAGTATAAGCATATAAACCATATCAGATTGTATCCACCTACAAGTTGCGTAATTTCATCTACATTGAAGCGTTTTGCGGCATATGAAAATATAAAAACGCCGATAAGAATGCAGTTTAGTTGTCTTTTACTTGAATTTAGTAAAATTAAATTTAAAAGCGGTGAAATTAAAAACAGAAGTGCATAGCTTGTAAAAAACCAATATCTATTGTTTGTAACAGGAAAAAATGTAGCTAAAAAATCGTAAAATTTAAGATCGGCTCCAAAATAAAAAACAGCCACCGCTTCCAAGAAAAATCCATAAAACAGGACGCTAAACCAAAGCGGAATAAGTTTTGCGGGACGGAATTTCGAATGTATCATAAAAAATCCGGTAATTATTATAAAAATATTTACGGCAATCATAAAAAAAGCATATAAAAGGCGTAATATAGAGAGTTCAAAATCGCTTGCGGCATGTTCTAAAAATCCTCCAAAGTTTAACATATGAACGCAAGTTATTAGAAAAATCGCAAAAATTCTAAGCAGCTCAATTCCGCCTTCACGTTGCTTTTTAGCTTTCGGTGTTGTTTCGGTCTGCATATTTTTCCTTATTTTATAATTTATTTAAATTTTTAAGAAATATTTTAAATTTTGTATTTTTACTTGTTTTTTTAAAATTTTAAATTTCAAAATGATTTTGGCACGAGCAGTGTAAACTTCCATGTTGGCGAATGAAAACTCTTGCATCAACTCCTATAATTTCGCGATTTGGCAAAGCTTTTTGCAAACGATTCAGCACTATTTCGTCATTTTTATCATTGTATGTCGGCACGATTAGAGCGTCATTTACAAATACAAAATTTGCATAAGTAGCAGGTAAACGCATATTTTCATAAAAAATCGGCTTTGGAATCGGAAGCTCTACGCTGTCAAAACCGAAACTTAAAATTTCATCTTTCATTTTATTCAATTCATCATAATGCGGATCGTTTTTATCTTTGCAAATCGAGAATGCAATTATGTTTTTATCTATAAATCTTGCTAACGTATCGATATGAGAATCTGTATCGTCGCCTTGTATGAAGCCGTGATTCAGCCAAAAAATTTTTTTGAGTCCGAAAATTTCACGCAAACGTTTATCAAGTTCGTCTTGAGTAAGATTGTTTCTATTTTTATTTAAAAGGCAGGTTTTTGTCGTAAGCATATATCCGTTGCCGTTAAAATCGATACTACCGCCTTCTAAAATCAAGTTTATATCTTTCAAATTTCCACAGATTTTTTTAAAAAGCGTTTTATTTACAGCATTATCTTTACTGCTTTGAAATTTGTCGCCCCACGCGTTAAAAATAAAATTTAATCCTACGATTTCGCCGTTTTCTTTTATATCTATAGCGCCAAAATCACGAATCCATGTGTCGTTAGTATCTATTTTTACAAACTCCACATTTTGTAAATCGGAGCAAATTCTTTTAAAATCAGTAAAATTTGGAGCTATTGTGATGACTTTTTGAAATTTCGATACAGCTTTTATAAATTTTCTATAACTAAGTGAAATTTCGTCCAAATAAGCTTTCCAGTCCGTATTTTTATGTGGAAGCGCTACAAAAAGAGCACTTTGTTTATGCCATTCACCAAATGTTTTAATCATTTTTCTGAAATTTTATCCGTTTTTGTTTCATTTAAATTTTCGTTTGCGTCCGGTAATTCATTTGAATCTTCATGTAAATTTTCATCCAAAATTTCTTGCATTTTAGAACGAGTTTTTTCAAGCCAATCTTTATCCGTAGTATCCACTAATGGAAGATAAACAACTTTGACATTACCGAAGAAATTGGCACAGAAATTATGCGAATCCAAAATTTCTCTTGTTCCTAAAAGCACAACAGGTTGGACTTTAAGTTTTAATTTTTCAGTTATTACTTTTGCACCTGTCTGAAATTTTAACAGTTTATTTCCTTTTCTTCTTGTGCCTTCCGGAAACATTGCAATTACGCGGTTGTTTTTAATGCGATCTTCTACCTCGTGAAGTACTCTAACCAAATCTCTTGGATTTGAACGATCAATTGCTATCATTTTTGGAAGAGTTATAATTTTGCCTATTATCGGTATTCTGGCAATCTCTTTTTTGGCGATCCAACTCAAATTTGCTTTATGAATTTCTTCCATCACTACTATATCTATTATACTTTGATGATTTAAAATTATCATATTCGCATTTTCATCAGGTGCGCCTATAATTTCGATTTTATATCTCAAAAAGTATCTTTGAAATTTGGCCCAAATACGTCTAAAATGGCGATGAGAACTGTTTTTTATAGCCATAAAAAATATAACAACAAAAACGCTTAAAACAAAATAAATATAATAAATAATTGCTTTTAGTTTTCCCAAAAAAATAACTCCTAGTCCCGTTTTAATTTATCTTTTTCAACCCAGCCGATTCTGCCGTTTTTCAGTAAAATTTTGAAATATTTATCGGTTGCGTTCAAAATTTCGACATTTTCACTGCCTTTTGAAACATAAAAAACGCTTGAATTTCCAACAGGCAAAATTCTAATTACCGCATTTTGCGATAAAGTGCCGTTGCCGTAAGGTTTTTGGAGTAAAAAATTTGATATCAGTATTATAACTGCTATAATTAAAGGCGTTATATTCTTGCTTGCAATAAATAATACGAGCAAAAATGCTGCAAGAGCATAAATAAATATATTTTTATAAACTTTAAATTTACTCTCTTTTGGATTTAATCCTGTTTGCGTGCTAAGATCTTCCGGTTCCACATTTATATTAAGAACAAAATTTTCAAATTTTTTGGTTTTAAGATTAAAATAACTGAAATTTAACGATTTAACTTTATTGTCTATCACGGCAAAATAAAAACCGTTTTGATTTGTAAAATCTCCGTGAGCCGAATCTACGCCTTGCTTGATTATTGATTTGTTATCTATATGAAACGAGCCTAGATTCGCATTTTTTACGCTTAAATTCAGTGTCATAAGATTTGTATTGTCATCAAATTTTGATGTTTTGTAACTTTTTAATTCAAAACTGTCAGCTACAATGTTTGAAAAATTATCCTTTGCATTTAAAGGCTTAATAGCAGGTAGTTTTATGCTTGCATTTGCTTCGGCAAAAACTTCGCCGTTTCTTGTCAGTCGCATTGTAATATTTTCTAAATCGGCACCTTGCAGAGCTTCGAAATAAAGCGGAGTTTCAAAAATTCCGTTTCCTTTTATCCAATTTATTTTTTCTTTGTTTATCCATTTTATTTTGTCGTTTGTTATAATTTCAAGATTTGGTTCGGCAAAAATATCTTGACCGATATCGGCTTTGAAATCAACTTTAAAAAGTTCATTTTCATATACGATTTTCGGTATATTAGTAATTTTTATAGTTAATTGTTTTACACGTGTTTCTTCATAGAGTTTTTCGCCGGCTTTTAATTCCGATTCATCGCTTGGCGCAAGAGCCGAAAGATCGTCCAAACTTAAGTTTGTCTTTTTTTCCAGCTCGCCTGTGCTAAGTCTTACCGGAACTCTTTTGTTATTTGAAATTTTACCGGCAGGTTTTTCATTTTTGGGTGCATATTTTAAAATATCATCAATGGAATTTACATTTACTTCTTCTGCGTTTAAAAATGAAAAAATAAGAAATAAAATAGTAAAAAATCTTAGCAAAAAAAGCCTTTAAGCATTTTTACTCCATCATCAGAGCCTAAGATTTTTTGCATTGCGCGTTCGGGATGAGGCATAAGACCGAAAATTTTGTGATTTTTATCGCAAATACCTGCAATATCGTCAATAGAACCGTTCGGATTTAACGAATTTCCATTTTTATCGCAATATTTTAAAATAATTTGTTCATTATCATAAAGCTTTTTTAAAACATTCTCATCGGCATAATAATTTCCTTCACCATGCGCTATCGGAATTTCTAAAATTTCATCCTTTTTGCAAAGGTGTAAAAATTTGTTATCATTTGAAATTACTTTTAGATAGTGAAATTTTGAAATAAAACTTAAACTTATATTTTTATTCATAGCTCCATCTAAAAGACCTAATTCAAGCAACATTTGAAAGCCATTGCAAATACCTAATATGTATCCGCCTTTTTTTGCAAAGTTGACTACAGATTTCATAGCAGGACTGAATTTTGCAATTGCGGCAGTGCGTAAATAATCTCCATAACTGAAACCGCCCGGAAGCACAACCAAATCGGCACAAATTTCGCTATCATCCTTGTGCCAAATAATTTTAGTTTCGGCTTTAAGTAAATCAAAAGCGAATTTTGTGTCGCGTTCACAGTTTGTGCCTGGAAAATTTATAATTGCTACTTTCATAAAATTATCTCAAAATCTTCTATAACAGGATTTGCTAATAACTCTTCACACATTTTTTGAGTGTCTGCTTTGATTTTTTCTTTATCGTCTCCTTCAATATCAAGCACGATTTGTTTTCCGATTCGCACATTGCCGACCTCGTCAAAACCGAGAGAATTTAAGGCGTGCTTAACCGCCTTTCCTTGAGGATCAAGCACACCGTTTTTCAGTTTTACATTTACAATTACTTTCATTTTTTGCCTTTTATGATAAAATTCGTCTTAAAACTTCCTCATACGCTACTTTTACGTTGCCTATACTTTGGCGAAATCTGTCTTTATCCAGTTTTTCGTTTGTTTCAGCGTCCCAAAATCTGCAGCTGTCAGGGCTTATTTCATCAGCAAGCAGGATATTTCCGTCTTTGTCTTTTCCAAGTTCAATTTTAAAATCAACAAGTTTTAAATTTTTTGTTGCGAAAAATTCTTTTAAAATTTTATTTATTTTAATTGCTGTTTGTCTTAAATTTTCAAGCTCATTTTTATCTTTTACAGCACCTAAAAGTAGTGCATGATCGTCATTTAAAATAGGATCTCCCAAATCGTCGTCTTTATAACAAAACTCAACTAAAGTAAAAGGTAAAACAGTGCCGTCTTTTATGCCAAGTCGCTTTGTAAGTGAGCCGGTGGCGATATTTCTTGCAATTACTTCAAGTGGGAAAATTTTCACTTTTTTTACAACTTGCTCTGTATCGTTGATAGTTTCAACCAAATCGGTTTTTATACCGTTTTTTTCCAAAAGATGGAAAAGTTGAGTTGAAATTTTATTATTTAGCGCTCCTTTTCCTTTTTCACTTGATTTTTTGATTCCGTTAAAAGCGGTTAAATCATCTTTAAATTCAGCAACCAAAAGATTTTCATCTTCGGCAACAGACCACATTTTTTTGCCTTTGCCTTCATAAATCATATCTTTTTTTGTAACTTTCATTTTCTCTCCCTTATTAGAAATTTGTTAATGTATATTTAAAACCTTTATTGTATCAATAGCTGTTTTTAATTGTATATCATCATTTACTTGTTTTTGAGTTATTATTTTATCATCATTTTTACTATCAGATTTAACCGGTTCTATTTTGGCAAGTTCGCCCTCCAAATGTTTTTTAAGATCGACTTCTTTTATTAAAAATTCATTTTGATCGGCAGGAACTTTTCCGGGAAATACTACTAAATCCGGAGCGACACCGACAGCTTGTATGGTTCTACCACTTGGCAAATAGTATTTTGCAATTGTCAGGCGAAGAGCCTCTTTGTCTTCAATAGGCAAAATTACTTGCACGCTGCCTTTTCCAAAGCTATTTTCTCCGATAATGATACCTCTTTTAGTATCTTGCAAAGCTCCGCTTACGATTTCACTTGCACTTGCACTTCCTGAGTTTATCAAAACAGCCAAAGGCAAGTTTGTAATTTTTTTCTTAGGATCCGCTTCGTAAGATATATTTTCATTTTTATTTCGACCTTTTTGAGATACGATTGTGCCTTTTCCTATAAATAGATTTGCAAGACCGATAGCTTGCTCCAAAAGTCCGCCAGGATTATTTCTAAGATCCAAAATTATGCCTTTTGCTTTTGCATTTTCCTGTATGAATTTTTTGGCGTCATTCGTTACATGTTGGTCAAAATTTGTAACTCTAAGATATAATATATCATCTTTTTCAATCATTTTAGCATATACGGATTCCACTTTTATCATATCGCGGACTATTTTTACATCAAATGGCTTCATTTCGCCTTTTCGAACGATTGTCAAGTTTATTGAAGTTTTTGGTTTGCCGCGCATTTTTTTAACGGCTTCATCTATTGAAATTCCAAAAGTGGCGTTATTATCAATTCTTAAAATTACGTCATTTGCTTTAAGTCCGGCTTTATCGGCAGGTGTGCCTTCAATCGGTGCGATTACTGTTAATGCGCCGTCTTTCATTCCGACTGTTATTCCAAGTCCGCCGAATTCACCTTCGGTTTGAATTTTGGTGTCATTAAAAGCTTGTTCATCCATGAAACTCGAATGTGCGTCAAGATTGCTCATAAGTCCGCTTATGGCTTTATCTACGATTTGAGAAAAACTCAGTTCATCAACATAGTTATTTTCAACTATTGCCATTGTTTTGGTTAATTTTGCAAGTGCCTCAAGTCTACTTTTTTCGCTGTCTTTTGCATTTAATACATTAGCGAATACGCAAAAAATTGTAAAAATAATAAGAAATTTTTTTTTCACTTTTGACCTCAAAATAAAATGGCCCTAATTCTATAATTTTTTGCCTAAAAATTAGGTAAAAATTTCAAAATTTTGCACTAAATTTCATATAAATTTTAAATTAAAAAATTTCTTGCAATAAACTTGACATAGATAGACTAAAATAATATAATATATAAAATTTAACTTTGGAGGAAAAAATGCAAAGTATAATGGAAATTTTAACAGATAAAATGACCGGGCTGATTGAAAGCAGCGCGTCTTTAGCTATTCATAGCAAAAATAGTGAAATAAGAAATTTACACTTGCTTTGGGCACTTACCGTCGATAGCAGTTCAATTTTAAATCAAATTTTTAATAAATTCGATATAAATGCAAAAGCCGTTGAGCTTGAAATAAAAAGTAAAATTTCAAATTTGCCCACAAGTTCAAATGTAAGTAAAGAAAATATCAAAATTTCAAACGAACTTGCAAATTCTTTGGAAAATGCAAAAGGGTTGATGAGCGCTATAGGAGATAAATTTATAGCCGTTGATACATGGATTTCAGCTAACCTTGAAAACGCTGAAATTAAGGAAATTTTGAGTAAATTTTGTGATATTTTGGAATTTAAAAAAGAGCTTGAAAATTTAAGATCTGGTAAAAAAATAGATTCTAAAACAGGCGATGAAACACTTGAAAGTTTGTCGAAATTTGGAATTGATTTAACTGCAAAAGCCATAAACGGCGAATTGGATCCGGTAATAGGCAGAGATGAAATTATAACCAGACTTATGCAAATTTTAATTCGCAAAACAAAAAATAATCCTATTCTTATAGGAGAACCGGGTGTCGGTAAAACTGCCGTTGTAGAAGGTTTGGCCGAACTTATCGCAAAAAAAGAAGTTCCTACAAGTCTTCAAAATTACCGCGTGGTGGCACTTGATATGAGCGCATTGATTGCCGGCGCAAAGTATCGAGGAGAATTCGAAGATCGTCTTAAAGCCGTCATTAAAGAGGTAAAACAAGCCGGAAACGTTATACTTTTTATTGATGAAATTCATACGATTGTAGGAGCCGGAGCAAGTGAAGGAAGCATGGATGCTGCAAATATCTTAAAACCGGCTCTTGCACGAGGTGAACTTCATACTATAGGAGCCACTACTTTAAAAGAATATAGAAAATATTTTGAAAAAGATTCAGCGTTGGGAAGGCGTTTTCAACCGATAAATGTGCCTGAGCCAAGTGTAGCTGAAGCTTTACAAATTTTGCGCGGAATAAAAGAAAAACTTGAAGTTCATCATAATGTAACTATTACTGATAGCGCTCTTGTGGCGGCCGCTAAGCTAAGTGACAGATATATTTCAGACAGATTTTTGCCTGATAAAGCGATTGATTTGATTGACGAAGCTGCGGCGGAGCTTAAAATGCAAATAGAAAGCGAACCGTTTGAACTTGCAAAAGCAAAACGTGACATAATCACTCTTCAAGTCGAACGTGAAGCATTAAAAATGGAAGAAAACGATAAAAATAAACCAAGACTCGAAGAAATTGATAAAGAAATAGAAAATTTAACTGAAAAACAAAAAGATTTACAAGCTAAATTTGAAAATGAAAAAAGTGTATTTAATGCAATCAGCGAGGCTAAAAAAAATATAGAGAGCCTTAAAAATGAAGCCAATAACGCAAAAAGAAACGGTGAATTAAATAAAGCTGCCGAAATAGAATACGGTAAAATTCCGGCTCAAAGTGCAAAAGTAACACAGTTGGAACAAAAATGGGAAAATATGAAAGAAGCCGGTGTACTTTTGAAAAATCAAGTTGATGAGGAGATGGTCGCAGGTATTTTAAGCAAATGGACAGGAATCCAAGTATCAAAAATGTTAACAAGCGAAAAAGAAAAATATCTAAATATAGAAAACCATTTAAAAGAAAGTGTGGTAGGACAAGATAGGGCTCTCGGGGCAATTGCAAAAGCGGTAAAACGAAATCGTGCAGGACTTAGCAGCGAAAATCGTCCGATAGGAAGTTTTTTATTTTTAGGACCTACAGGAGTCGGTAAAACCGAAAGCGCCAAAGCTTTAGCGAAGTTTCTTTTTGACGATGAAAAAGCTCTTATAAGATTTGATATGAGTGAATATATGGAAAAAATCAACGTTTCAAGGCTTCTTGGAGCGGCTCCTGGATACGTCGGATATGAAGAGGGCGGACAATTAACAGAAGCGGTCAGAAGAAAGCCGTATTCGGTGCTGCTTTTTGATGAAATAGAAAAAGCTCACAAAGATGTTTTTAATATCCTGCTTGGAATTTTAGATGACGGCAGGGCTACCGATAACAAAGGCGTTACAGTCGATTTTAAAAATACCATTATTATTTTAACTTCAAATATAGGCTCCGACATAATTATGAATTTGGATGAAAAAGATAGAGAAAGCGCTATAAAATCGGAGTTAAAAAAGTATTTTAAGCCTGAGTTTTTAAACCGTTTGGATGATATTGTGGTTTTTAACCCTTTAAATAAAAATAATCTTATTGAAATCGTTGGAATTATGTTTAAAAAGTTATCAAAAACATTGCAAAATCGTGGAATTTCAGCAGTTTTAACGCAAAATGCCGAAAAATTCATAGCAAGTGCCGGATTTGATATCCAATATGGTGCAAGACCGTTAAGACGCGCACTTTATGATTTGGTTGAAGATAAAATCGCAGGTATGATTTTAAGCGACGAAATAAAAAGCGGCGATAATATAAAAATAGACTCAAATGGTGAAAAAATCGAAATTTCAGTAGAGAAATAATCTTTTTAAGCGTGAAATTTTTATAATTTCACGCTTTTTTATGAAAAAAATCTATAAATTTAAAAAATTTTAAATATCAAATTAAAGCAAGAGAATATTTTAAAAAACAAAATTTAAAATATTCTATAAAATTTTACAAATTTTGAAATTCATTCATTAAATTTTGACGAAATTTGTCCGCTACCTCATTGCCATTTTTAAAATTTTGAGAAATAAAATTATCTACTTTATTTAAAAATTCAAACAATTTATTTTCCCAAATTTTGGGGTTTTCATTTGTAGAATGAGAAGTTTGTATAAATGTGATTTCACGGCTGAAATTTGCTATTTGGTTTAAAATTTCATCTTCATTTGCATTTTGCTCAAGAACATCTTCGTTTTTTATAGAGTCGCTTAAACTTCGCAAATTTCTATCTATCGTGTCGCAAAATTTTACGTAACGTGCCGGATCATTTTGCATTATTTCCTCTTCGTCCGCTCTATCGCTTATTTTTTGGATTTGTCTATACAATATAAAGCCTACAATGCAGGCTACAACAAACATCAAAGTATAATTAATCATCTTTTCTCCTTAAAATTCCGCTTAAACTGACAATCGCAAGACCGGCTAAAATAATGGCGAAACTTATAATTTTATGCATTTCAAGGTGTTCTCCATAAACAAAAACCGCAAGCAAAACCGCAATTATAGGGCTGATATATTGTAAAAAACCGATTGTTTGCAATTTTAAATGCACAGCAGCAAAGTTAAACGTGATAAGCGGCAAAACGGTAACTATACCGCTAAAAGCCAAAAGAAAACCTGTTTTGGAGAAGCTGAACGCGCCGTTGCCGCTAATTCCCAAGAATGAAAGATAAATAATTGCAAGTGGAAAAATTAGCATAGTTTCAAAAAAAAGTCCGTCTATGGCAGCGATTTGAATTTGTTTTTTTAAAAGTCCGTAAATTGCGAAAGTTCCAGGTAAAAGCAATGAAATAAACGGAATTTCTCCAAGTGCATACATCTCATTTGCTATTGCCGCTATGACTAAACAAATTGAAATTTTAGTAGGTCTGCTAAGTTTTTCTTTTAAAAATATAGCTCCCAAAAGTATTGAAAACAACGGATTTATAAGATAACCAAGGCTTGCATAAAGTATTCGATCCGTGCTTACAGCATAAATATAAATTCCCCAGTTTGAAGCAATTAATACCCCTGTTAAAAAAAGAGCTCTCATAAGTTTTTTATTGCCGGTATAGCGAATAATATTTTTAATTCTTTTCCTATATGCAATTATCATAAATAAAAATAACAACGACCAAACTACGCGGTGCGCTAAAACTTCGATAGCAGGGACATTTTCAAGTAATTTAAAATAAATCGGAAAAAGTCCCCACATCATAAATGTAGCTATACCGGTAATTAGAGCCAATGTGTTCGGATTTTTTTGCATTTTACCGCCATTTATAAGTTAATTTTTCTTGAAATTATATTTTTTTTTGTTTAATAAAAGATTATTTTTGGTAGAATTACAAAATTCTAACACAAAAAGGAAAGGACTAAAATGCAGTGGAATAGAGAAAGTTGGCAAAATTTTAATATACTCCAACAACCGATTTATGAAAATTCGGATAAACTACAATCTTGTAAAAATCAATTAAAAAAGCTTCCACCGCTCGTTTTTGCAGGCGAAGTAAGAGCTTTGAAAGATGAACTTAAAAGCGCAACTTTAGGTAAATCTTTTTTACTTCAAGGTGGAGATTGTGCTGAAAGTTTTTCAAATTTCAGTGCGAACAATATCAGAGATATGTTTAAGCTTATGCTTCAAATGGCTATTATTCTTACATTTGCAGGCGGTGTACCTGTTGTAAAAATAAGTCGTATAGCAGGACAGTTTGCAAAACCTAGAAGTAGTGATTTTGAAGAAATTGATGGCGTTAAGTTGCCAAGTTACAGAGGCGATATAATAAATGGTTTTGAATTTACAAAAGAGGCAAGAAAACCGGATCCGAACAGAATGATTGAAGCATATAATCAAAGCACTTCTACGCTAAATCTTTTGCGTGCTTTTTCTCGCGGCGGTTTGGCTGATTTGCATGAAGTCCATAAATGGAATCTTGGATTTTTAAAACGCGGCGAGCTTGCCAAAAAATTTCAAAATTTAGCAAATGAAATTACCCAAACTTTGAATTTTATGGAAGCTTGCGGAATAAATTCGGCTAATACACAAAATTTAAGAGAAACAGTGCTTTATACATCTCATGAAGCGCTTTTACTTCATTATGAAGAATGTTTGACAAGAATCGACAGTTTAACGGGCGATCCTTATGACTGCTCTGCGCATATGCTTTGGATAGGCGAGCGCACACGCGGAATAAACGATGCGCATGTGAATTTTATGAGCGGAATTAAAAATCCTGTCGGCATAAAAATAGGACCGAACGGTACCGCTTCTGAAATTTTGGCGCTTTGCGATAAAATAAATCCAAACAATGAAGTCGGTAAAATGAATATTATAATTCGTATGGGAGCCGACAAAATCGGCGATAGACTTCCAAAAATTTTACGCGAATTAAAAAAGGAAAATAGGGCAATTTTATTCAGTATAGATCCTATGCACGGAAATACGATTAAAACCGCAAATAACTATAAAACACGTAAATTTAATCAAATTTTAAGCGAAGTTAAAAGCTTTTTTGAAATTTGCGAAGCCGAAAGCGTTTATGCAGGCGGAATTCATCTTGAAATGACCGGTCTTGATGTTACTGAATGCACTGGCGGAGCATTTAATGTTACTGAAGAAACGCTTAAAAAGCGTTATGAAACACAATGTGATCCGCGCTTAAATGCAGATCAAGCTTTGGAACTTGCATTTTTAATCGCTGATAATCTTAAAAAAAGAGTAATCAAAGAGCAATAAATGAAACTGATAACTTATAAAAACGGCAAAAATTGTTCTTTAGGAGTTTTAGGATGTGACGGCACGGTTTTTAATTTTAGTTTGGCGGGATTAAATTTTGCCGATATGCATGAATTTATCGTCAAACATAAAAAAAGTGATTTAAAAAAACTTGCCGCTTTTAGTCGCAAAAAAGGCGGTTTTAATTTGCGAAATTCACAAAAAATGGCTCCAATTACGCCAAGACAAGATGTCATTTGCTTGGGAATAAATTATTTGGAGCACGCAATCGAATCATATAAATTTAAAAACATTAAATTTGACGGAAAGCGCGAATATGCCGTTTATTTCAGCAAACGCGTAAATGAAGCAACAGGCGATTTCGGCAAGATTGAACCGCATTTTGATTTGACGCAAAAGCTTGATTATGAAGCCGAACTTGCCGTAGTTATCGGCAAAGATGCAAAAAACGTAAGTGCCGATGAAGCTGAAAATTACATTTTCGGTTACACTATTTTAAATGATTTTTCTGCAAGAGATTTACAAAACAATCACAAACAATGGTATTTCGGCAAAAGCCTTGATACATTTACGGCAATCGGCCCTTGCATAGTAACATCAGATGAAATAGATACTGAAAATTTAGTTATAAAATGCTTTGTAAACGGTGAACTTCGCCAAAATTCAAATACTTCAAATATGATTTTTGATAAAAATTTTGTCATCTCTGAGCTTAGTGCAGGAATGACTTTAAAAGCTGGAAGCGTTATTTCTATGGGGACGCCAAGTGGTGTCGGAATGGGTTTTACACCGCCAAAATTCTTAAAATCAGGTGATAAAATCGAATGTGAAATAGAAAATATCGGAAAATTAACAAATTTTATAAGGTAGGAAAATGAAATTAAAAGAACTATATAGTGTTGTTTGTATTATATTTGCGTCAAATTTTAAAGGCGTAATTGATAAGGAGCATTTCGATAAACTTGCGAAAAATTGGGTTGTAGTCAACCAAAATCCGCAAAATAAAACAGGTCACGAGTTTTGGGCTAAATTTTTAGAAAACAGAGATAAAAATTCAGATGAAACTTTAAAAAAAATCGGTGCTGATTTTGAACTTTTAAAGCCCAGTTTCGATATTGATACTTTTAAACTTATCAGCGAAACGGATATTACGCTTTTTTTTGAAAAGTTTAGATACAAAAGACCTTTTGCAAATTTAAAAGCTTGTCACGCTGCGAATATGCTTGCATTTCTGGCAGCTGTTTTAAAACACGATAATGATGAAAAAACGCATAATCTGCTCGGTCTTTATTTGACGAAATTTTATATGCCGTCATTTAGAGCGCTCGCAAACACTTTGCAAACTGAGGCAAAAAGCGATTATTATAAAGCATTCGGCTGGTTTTTAGCTGATTTTAATAAAATGATAAAAGATAGTTTAGGACTTAAAATTTGACGTTTTGGAATGAAATTTACGCGCATTTTGATCCCGTAGCTTTCAGCATTTTTGGACTTAAAGTGCATTGGTATGGGCTTATGTATGTGCTTGCGCTTCTGGTTGCACTTTATATGGCAAAATTTTTCGTTAAAAAAGACCGCTTGAAATTCAGCAATCAAGTGCTTGAAAATTATTTTATCTGGGTTGAAATCGGCGTTATTTTGGGTGCAAGATTCGGTTATATTTTGATATATTCAAATGCGCAAATTTTTTATTTAACGCATCCTTGGGAAATTTTTAATCCTTTTTATAATGGAAAATTCGTAGGAATTAGCGGTATGAGTTATCACGGCGCCGTTATCGGTTTCATAATTGCTACTATTTTATTTTGTCGCAAAAAGAGACAAAATTTATGGTCTTTGCTTGATTTATGTGCCTTAAGTATTCCTTTAGGATATTTTTTCGGACGAATCGGAAATTTTTTAAATCAAGAACTTTTTGGGCGCATAACAGACGTTTCCTGGGGAATTTTGGTAAATGGCGAACTTCGTCATCCAAGCCAACTTTATGAAGCTTGTCTTGAAGGAATTACAATATTTTTGATACTGTATTTTTATAGAAAATATAAAAAATTTGACGGTGAGCTTATTTGCATTTATGTGATTTTATATGCTATATTTAGATTTTTGACAGAATTCTTAAGAGAAGCTGATGTACAAATAGGATATTTTAGTTTTGGTTTAAGTTTGGGGCAAATTCTGTCTGTTTTTATGCTTATTCTTGGTTTTTCGGCTTATATTAAATTATTAAAAAATTCTCAAACTAAACAAAAATTTAACCAAAACAAAAGCTAAATCATTTTAAAATTACTTGTTTGAAAAAAAACTAAAATTCAATATATGGAGGACCTAATGGTTGATCGAATTGAAGGTTTTTTGGGCGTCAGTTCAGATGTCAAAAAGAGTAAGATTCCTGCGTTGCAAGATAGATGGCAAAGCATAACCGGCTTAATTTTAGCGCTGTTTATGGTATGCCATATGCTATTTACCGGTAGTATTCTTATAGGTAAAGACGCTTATGAAGGAGTTGTAAGTTTTGCCGAACCGTTTGGCATTCACCAAATAACAAATATTGTCGCGTTTGTTATTTTGATTATTTTTATGATTCACGGCTTTTTGGCGATGAGAAAATTTCCAAGCAACTATAAAGCTTATTTAGCTTTTAAAGCTCACAAAATTCGTATGAAGCATTGCGATACAACACTTTGGTGGTTTCAATTCTGGACAGGATTTTTGTTGTTTTTCTTCGCCAGTGCTCACATTATAGCTATAGTTTTTGGAGATAAAATTTCAGCCGATCTTTCAATAGGCAGATTTGCCGATCTTCATCTGTTTTATTTTGTTTTGCTTATTTTTGTTGTTACGCACGCAAGCATAGGCTGTTATAGACTTTATGTTAAATGGATAAGTATAGACGGAAAAGAGGATGAAAGAAAAGCAAAAAGACAAACCGTTAAAAAGATTATTTTTGCAGTTTGGGGTATTTTATTTATTTTATCTATAATTGCAGATATAAAATGGATGAGTTTATAAATTTAAGGGGTAATGAAATATGAATATAATATATTGCGATTCATTGATTATCGGTGGCGGAATTGCCGGCTTAAGGGCCGCTATGGCTGCTGCAGATAAAGGAAACAGCACAATAGTTTTAAGTTTATGCCCGGTTCGTCGTTCGCATTCAGTCGCTGCACAAGGCGGTATGCAAGCAAGTCTTGCCAATCCTATAATGGGTAAGGGCGATAATGAGGATGTGCATTTTGCGGATACTGTAAAAGGAAGTGACTGGGGTTGTGATCAAAAAGTAGCCAGAATGTATTGTCAAGTAGCACCAAAAGCTGTAAGAGAACTTGCAAGTTTCGGCGTTCCTTGGACTAGAATCACAAAAGGCGAGCGAACCGTTGTAATAAATGCTCAAAAAACAAAAATTGTAGAAAGAGATGAAACTCACGGTTTAATCAATAGCAGAAATTTCGGTGGAACAAAAAAATGGAGAACCTGTTTTTCAGCTGATGTTACAGGTCACGTTATACTTTATGGTGTAGCAAATGAGTGCGCTAAAAGACATGTGGATATTAGGGACAGAAAAGAAGCAATTGCTTTAATTCATAAAAACAATCGATGTTACGGCGCAATTGTGCGTGATTTGATTGATGGAAGTATATCGGCTTACGTTGCAAGAGGCACACTTATAGCAACAGGCGGATATGGTAGAATTTACAAACATACAACAAATGCCGTAAATTGTGAAGGAACCGGAGCTGCAATAGCGCTTGAAACAGGCGTGGCACAACTTGGAAATATGGAAGCGGTTCAATTTCACCCGACACCAATCGTTCCAAGTGGAATTTTGCTTACTGAAGGATGTCGTGGAGATGGCGGAATTTTAAGAGATGTTGATGGATACCGCTTTATGCCGGATTACGAGCCTGAAAAAAAAGAACTTGCAAGCCGTGATGTTGTAAGTCGCCGTATAATGGAACACATAAGAAATGGAAAAGGCGTAAAAAGCCCTTATGGTGAACACGTTTGGCTTGATATTTCTATTTTAGGAAGAGAACATATCGAGAAAAATTTACGTGATGTTCAAGATATCTGTAAAACATTCAACGGTATAGATCCTGCTGATGAAGGTCCGAAAGGTTGGGCACCTGTTCTTCCTATGCAACACTATTCAATGGGCGGAATTCGCGTTAAACCGACAGGCGAAAGTCAAAAACTTTCAGGTTTGTTCAGCTGCGGTGAAGCTGCTTGCTGGGATTTACACGGTTTTAACAGACTTGGTGGAAACTCATGCGGCGAAACTGCTGTAAGTGGAATGATTGTAGGAAATTATTTTGCCGATTATTGCAAGTCTCACGAATTGGATATTGAAACAGAGCTTATTAAAGAATTTGTAGAAAAAGAAGAAAAATATATAGATGAAATTTTAGCAAAAGACGGAAAATATAATGTTTATGAAATTAAAAATAAAATGAAAGAGATTATGTGGGAACACGTAGCTATTTTCCGTACCGGAGAAGGTTTACAAAAAGCTGTTGACGAACTTGAAAGACTTCTTAACGAGTGCAAAAATATCAAAGTTGAAAATAAAGAGAAATTCGGCAATCCTGAACTTGAAGATGCATATCGCACACCAAAAATGATTAAAATTGCACTTTGCGTGGCTTACGGCGCTCTTTTAAGAAAAGAGAGCAGAGGCGCTCATTATCGTGAAGATTTCCCAAAAAGAGATGACGCAAATTGGCTAAAAAGAACACTTACAGAGTGGCATGAGGGCGATACGTTGCCTACTATCACTTATGAAGATCTTGATATAATGCAAATGGAAATGCCGCCTGCATTCCGCGGATATGGTGCTAAAGGAAACACAATAGAAAATCCGAAAAGTGAAATTCGTCAAAAAGAAGTTGATGAAATTCGTGAGAAAATGCAAAGCGAAAACAAATCAAGATATGAAATTCAAGACGCTTTAATGCATTATGAACTTCAACCTGAATATAAAAAACCAAATCAAAGAGTAGGAGTTGGTGATGAGTAGAAAAATTACAATAAAAGCATTTAAATATAATCCGCTTAGCAAAATTTCAAAACCGCATTTTGCTACTTATGAGTTTGAAGAAACTGATGGAATGACTATTTTTATTGCGCTTAATTACATAAGAGAACATTTGGATCCAAGTTTGAGTTTCGATTTTGTATGCAGGGCCGGAATTTGTGGAAGTTGCGCCATGGTGATAAACGGCACACCGAAACTTGCGTGTCGTACACTTACTAAAGATTATCCTGATGGTGTAATCGAGCTTATGCCTCTTCCTGTTTTTAAACTTATAAAAGATTTGAGCGTAAATACAGGTGAGTGGATGGCGCATATGAACGAAAGAGTTGAAAGCTGGGTTCATTCTGATAAAAAAGTGGATATTTCGCGAATAGAAGAGCCTGTTGAACCTAGTTCGGCTGAGGAAACTTTTGAACTTGATCGCTGCGTAGAGTGCGGTATTTGCGTGGCAAGTTGCGGAACTGCTGTAATGAGAAAAGATTTTGTAGGCGCTGTAGGCTTAAATAGAATTGCAAGATTCAAAGTCGATGCGCACGATCAAAGAACCGATGATGATTTTTACGAATTGGTCGGTGATGATAACGGCGTATTTGGCTGCATGAGTTTATTAGGTTGTGAAGATAATTGTCCTAAACACCTTCCTCTTCAAAGTAAAATCGCTTACGTCCGCCGCAAACTTGCTACTGCAAACGGCAATAAAAAATAATTATAAGCGGGAATTTTTCCCGCTTACTTTTAATTCAAACTAAAATTTCATCAAAAAATTTATAATACTAAACGTTCAGCTAAAATTTAAAAGTGCACCGCTTTGTATATTTTTCATTTTAAAACCATATAGTTTTTAAGTTTCAATTATCAATTTAAAATTAAAAATTTTTTGCATTTAACTTAAATTTTTATTAAATTTTGGACATTTGCGTTTATATATTTTTAATTAAAAATCTCTTTTAAAAGTATAAACAACTTATTTTTAAAATGTGAAAATAATAAATAAAAACTATCGAAATTTCAGAACTTAACTTTTAAAATTTCGAAATCTTTAAATGAAATTTCGATAAACTTAAATATTATTTTTTATAAAAGGCAAAGAATGGATGAATTTTTAAATGAAATTTGGGGAATTCATAGACTTTATATAGATAAAAATTTGCTTTTCACACCGGACGCTGAAATTTCAGCCGTTGTAATGAGTGCCAATGAAAAAAATTTTGAGAAATTTATAAATATTGAAAGCTTTAAGGAAATTTTTGCAAATTTTGGTCTGAAAGCTCAAATTTACGGCATTCAAGCACTTCAAACAGGAATTATAAACGCGCTTATAAAACATAAAATTTCAAAATTTTCACTGATTTTAAATTTGCAGACATTAAAAGAAGCTAAAATTATAAATGAAGCGGAACTAAGTAAAATCGTATCATTTATTCAAACATTAAATGACGGAGAAGAGAGAAAAGATAAAGATTTCAGTGCTTTAAGCTTTACTTTCGGCAAGAATCTTGAGACGTTAAATAAATGTGCCGACGAGCTTATAACTCTTGCGCCGCAAAGTGCTGAAAATATACAAAAATCTAAAAAAAGTGCTAATGAAAATGAGTTCGTTATTTCTGTAACCGGCGTTATAAATGCCGGCAAATCAAGTATGCTGAACGCTTTTTTAAATGCGCCGGTTTTAGGCACTTCAAATATCCCTGAAACCGCCAATCTTACGCTTTTAAAGTTTTCCGAAACTCCATATGCGAAAGTGAAATTTTATACGCCCGATGAGATGAAAATTTTAGGATTTCATGAAAATTACAGCGATATCGAAATTTCGCCTGACGAACTTATAAATTATACTTCGGCTAAAAATGAAATTTCAAAATTCATAAAAATGGTCGAGCTTGGCGTGGAAGCCGGAATTTTAAAAGATAATATTAAAATCGTTGACACCCCAGGACTTGATGATGCCGTAGTTTTGCGCGAAGAGCTTACAAAAAGCTTTATGAGTCAAAGTGATGCGATTATCCATCTTATGAATGCGGCTCAAAGTTCCACTAAAAAAGATATGAGTTTTATCGTTGAAACTTTAGCAAATTCAAAAAACAGCGAACTTATCATTGTGCTTACTCACGCCGATATGCTAAGCAAAGAAGATCTTTTGGATGCGCTTAAATACGCGCAAAAAAGCATAAAAGAAGAGCTTGAAAATTTTGGTTTTTCACAAGATTTAAGTTCAAATGTAAATTTCTTTTGTATCGACAGCATAAGTAAAAACGGCATAAATGATCTTAAAAATTTTCTTTATGAAAGTTTTTTCGGCGCAAATTCCAAAAAGGCAAACGCTATTTTGAACTCTTATGCGAAAAATTTGGCTTTAGTTTGCGACGGGGCGTTAAAAGAATGCGAATTTAAATCTCTTAATCTTTTAGGAAACAAAAATGAATTAAAAGTGCAAAATGCTGAAATTCTAGAAAAAATTGAAGTTTTAAAACAAGATTTGGAAGAGCTTCAAGTTTTGCTTGCCGAAATAAAAACGAAATTCGATTACAGTGATTTTTATGATTTCAGCGCATTAAAATCGGCTGGAATAATTATAAAAGACAGAATAATAAGCGATATGAAATATGCTAAAAAATACAGAGAAAATCTTGATTTAAATCGTCTCAAAATAATAGCACAAAGTGGAATAAATGATGCTATAACTGATATTTTCCGTACATTTTCACAAAGAATTTCAAAAGATATCCAAAATTACAAAATGATTTTGGGCGAGAAATTCGGAGAAATTTCAAATTTCAGCTTCGATACGCAAAAATTTATGAATGAAAGTTTTAAAAAGCCGAATTTTATGGGATTTGATATAAAATTTACAGAGCTGATAAACAAATTCGGTGACTTGGTTAAATTTTCAAGCGAGTTCGATAAATTTTTTACCGCTTTTTTAAAAGATTTAAATTTGAAAAATGAGTTTGAAAAAATCGCCGTATCCTGCACGGATAACTTTTTGCAAAGTATAAACGAAAATTTTAAAACTAAAAAAAATGAATTGGATGCAAAAGAAAAAATTTTAAAGGAAGCACTTTTGCAAAGTGGAATAAATGACGAAAATATCGGACTTCAAAGAAAAAATTTAAAAGAAAAAATTGAAAAATTAAACGCTGTAAAAGAAAGGATTCTAAAGTGCTTCTAAAAAATTTTATAAAAGAGTATAACGAAAAATTTTCACAAAATTTTAAAAGCGGATTTTGGGGCGAAATAGAGGCAATTTGTGAAACACTGAAAGATCCTACTTTTCATCCTTCAATGAGATTAAAAGCCGTTTTAAGCGAGTTTTCGGCTCTTGAAAATGAACCGCTTAAAATTGCTGTAATAGGGCAATTCAGCAGCGGAAAATCCACTTTTTTAAATACACTTTTAAAAAGTGAAATTTTGCCAACAGGAGTTGTTCCTGTTACAGCAAAGGTGACATATATCAAATATGCGCCACATGAGTTTTTGAATGTAATTTACAGCGACGGAAGAAGTGAAATTTTAGGCGTTAGCGAGCTTGGGAATTTTGTAGATCAAAGAAAAGATTTACAAAAAATCAAAAGTATTACAATTTACAGCTCAAATGAAATTTTAAAATATATAACTTTTATAGATACGCCGGGACTTAATTCAAGAAGCAGCGCCGATACAAAAGAGACTTTAAGAATTTTAAAAGAAGCTTTCGGTGTGCTTTGGATAAGTTTGATAGACAATGCCGCGCGCGCCAGTGAAAAAGCGCAAATAGAGCTTTTGCCGTCTATTTTAAGAAAAAATTCAATTATGCTGCTTAGCCAAAAAGATAAATTAAAAGATGATGAAATTTTGCGCGTTTTAGAACATTCAAATAAAACTTTAGGTAAATATTTTTCTAAAATTTCAGCAGTTTCATCCAAACTTGAAAAAAGCGGAATAGATGGCGGTTTTGCACCTATTAAAGAATTTTTAAAAAATATTCAAAAATCGCGTCAAAATTATGCAAAAATGAAACTTGGCGAAATTTTGGAAGCGTTAAAAAGTGAGCGGGAAAATTACATAAAAATTTATGAAAATTTGCAAAATATCATAGAAAACAATGCTGAAATTTTTACATCTTTTGAGCAGAATTTAAGCGCATACAGCGCTGATTTTGAAAAATTTTATGCGAGAATCAAAGAGATGTCAAACAATATTTGTGAAATTTTTATGAATTCCGTAAAAAGCAAAACCGAGTCGTATTTTCGCAAGAAAAAAGGATTTTTTACCGGTGAAAATTTTGAAAAAATAGACTTTGAAGCTCCTGAATTTAATAAAGATGAGGCGCTTTCAAAGCTGATTTACGATGATAATAAATTAAGCGACAATTTTCGCAGTTTTAAAAATGCTCTTACAAAATTTGAAAATTCAATCATCTTTGACGCGAACTCTACATATCTTAAAATGCAAAACGAAATGATGCTTTTTAAGGGCATGTATGAAAGTTTTACGCGCGATAATGAAATGTTTTCCATAGAAGAAAGTTCGCAATTAAATAAAATTGCAGGCGAAGTTTATGAGCTGTTTTTAAAAAATTACGAGATTGAATTTTTTGAATTTTGTCAAAAAACACGTCTTTTTTTCGAAAAAATTTTAATCAAAATTATTACAAATTATGAAAATGCAATTATTTTGACAGCGGATTTTATTTCAAATAAAATTCAAAAATCTTTGAGCGATTATAAAAGCGACAGCCTTGCGTATTCGCTTTATTATCCGAAATTTGATGATTTTAACAATGCTTTGCTGAATAATTTGCACTATTATGAGTTTGAAAACGATTTTTTGGGAAACGGCGCGTTTATAAAAAGAGCCGTTAAGGATTTAAAAGACGGTATTTTAACTGCAAGCCGAAATAATCAAAAATATGTAAATAAATTAAAAATCGCGCAAGAAAATGCACTTTTCAGGCTTAATAATTTAAAATTTAAGCAGGAATTTTAAAAGAATAAATAAAATTTAAACATTTCTTTAAAAAGAAAGTAAATATCTATTTTAAAGCGATTTTAATTGATTAAAATGTAAAATAAGTATTTGATTTTAGTTTCTATTAAGGAGTAGAAATGGCAAAAAATGAAATTTTAGCCAAAATAAGTGCGAGGTTAGAAAGTGTTGCTAAACTTCCTAAGATGAAAAATGACTCTATCGCAGATATGCTCACAAAAAAAGGCATTTCAAGGCGTGATTTTATGAAGTGGGCAGGAATGATGACTGCTATGATCGGGCTTCCAAGCACGATGATTCCAAGTGTTGCAAAAGCTGCCGAATTAACGGACAGGCTTCCTGTAATTTGGCTTCATATGGCGGAATGTACAGGTTGTAGCGAAAGTTTGCTAAGATCGGAAACACCTACGATAGATAGCTTAATTTTTGATTATATCAGTCTTGAATATCACGAAACAATTATGGCGGCAAGCGGTTGGCAAGCAGAAGATACACTTCAAGAATCCATAAAAAAATACAACGGAAAATATATACTTATGGTAGAAGGCGGAATTCCAAGTGGAGAGAGTGAATTTTATCTTACTGTCGGACCTCATGGAACACCTGGTGCAAAAACTGCAAAAAAAGCCTGTGATGGAGCTATGGCGATTTTTGCAATAGGAACCTGTTCAAGTTTTGGCGGTGTTCAGGCGGCAGCTCCAAATCCTACAAATTCAAAATCTCTTAGTAAAATTACAAATAAACCTGTAATAAATGTTCCAGGCTGCCCTCCTAGTGAAAAAAATATCGTTGGAAATGTACTTCATTTTATACTTTTTGGAACACTTCCGCCTGTTGATAAATATAACCGTCCAAAATGGGCTTATGGACTTCGTATACACGATCTTTGTGAAAGACGCGGACGCTTTGATGCCGGCGAGTTTGTTCAAAGTTTTGGTGATGAAGGTGCTAAAAACGGTTATTGCCTTTATAAAGTGGGTTGTAAAGGTCCTTATACATTTAATAATTGCTCAAGAGAGAGATTTAATTCACATACAAGCTGGCCAATACAAGCTGGTCATGGTTGTATAGGTTGTTCAGAACCTGATTTTTGGGATAATATGGGACCGTTTGAGGAACCATTGGCTGATAGACTTTATAACAGTGTTTTTAACGGAGCGGGCGCTGACGCAACTGCAGATAAGATAGGTCTTGGAATTTTAGCTTTAACAGGTGTTGCCATCGCGGCTCATGCCACAATAGCTTCTGTTAAGAAAGGAGAATAAAAATGGCACAAAAAATAATAGTCGATCCTATAACAAGAATAGAAGGGCATTTAAGATTAGAAGTTATAGTTGATGATAATAATGTAGTAACGGATGCTTATGCAAGTTCTACGCTTTGGCGCGGAATTGAAACAATAGTAAAAGGAAGAGATCCAAGAGATGTACCTTTTTTCGTGCAAAGAATTTGTGGAGTTTGTACAAGTTCACACTATAGAGCAGGCACAATAGCAATTGAAGATGCTCTTGGTATTACACCTCCGTTAAATGCAATTTTAACAAGAACTTTAATGAATGCGGCGCTTTTTTTACACGACCATCCGGTTCATTTCTATCAATTACATGCACTTGATTTTGTGGATATTGTAAGTGCATTAAGTGCAGATGTAAGAGCAGCTGAAGAAGAAGCTTTTAAATATTGTGAAACTCCTTATGCATGCGGAGCGGATCATTTAAAAGCTGTAAAAGACAAAGTAACCGCTTTTGTAAATAAAGGCGCACTTGGACCGTTTGCAAATGCATATTACGGACATCCTACATATCATTTTACACCGGAACAAAATTTAATCGCTCTCAGCCACTATTTGGAATGTTTACGCGTTCAACGAACAGCAGCGCAACTAATGGCAATTTTCGGTGGTAAACAACCACATCCGCAAAGCTTGGTAGTTGGCGGTGTAACTTGCGTAATGGATATATTAAATCCTTCTAGACTTGGCGAATATGTGTCTAAATTTAAAGAAGTTGCTGACTTCGTAAATAGAGCATATTATCCTGATATTATTATGGCAGGAAAAGCTTATGCAACAGAACCTAGTGTATTAAATGACTTAGGTGTAGCAAATCTTTGGACACATAAAGAAATGCAGTATTCATCAAATGAATTTTTATTTGATAGCGGTGTAATATTAAACGGCGATATATCAAAAGTTGAAGATTTAGATGAGAGTCAAATTACTGAAGAAGCAACTCACTCTTGGTATAAAAATGATAAACCGCTTCATCCTTATGAAGGCGAACAAGAGCCAAATTACACAGGATTCAAAGATGAACAGACATTAAACGCAAAAGGTGAAATGGAAAACTCAAAAGTTTTGGATACGAAAGGAAAATATAGCTGGATAAAAGCTCCTAGATATAAAGGTATGCCGCTTCAAGTAGGACCTTTGGCTAATGTCGTTGTAAATTATGCAAAAGGTAATAAATTTGTAGTTCCTGTAGTAGAAAAAGTTTTAAAAGATACCGGATTGCCTTTAACTGCTGTACTTTCTACACTTGGAAGAACAGCTTGCCGTATGATAGAAGCAAAAGTTATTGCTGATAATGCTTTAATGGCATTAAATAATTTGGTTGCAAATATAAAATCGGGCGACACTGAAACATGCGCAAAATACACAATTGATAAAAATAAAGAGTATAAAGGTCGTTATATGGGGCACGTTCCTCGTGGTGCTCTTAGCCACTGGATAAGAATTAAAAATGGTATAGTTGAAAATTATCAATGTGTAGTTCCATCAACATGGAATGCGTCTCCAAAAGATAACAAAGGTCAAATGGGAAGCTATGAAGCATGTATTATCGGTCTTAAAATTGCTGATTTGAAACAACCTCTTGAAATAATTAGAAAAATTCACTCATATGATCCTTGTATCGCTTGTGCTGTTCATGTAATGGATACAAAAGGCAATGATCTCAGTGAATATAGAGTTAATCCAAGTTATTGTTGAAAATCAAAAAAGGATAAGATATGAAAAGATCTACTGAATATGAATTTTCTATTGGACTAAGGCTTACTCACTGGATAAGAGCATTGTGTATTTTTGCACTTGTTATAACCGGATACTATATAGCTTATGTATTTATAGCTCCGGAGCCAAGCAGTGAACCGAACGTCTTTTTGCAAGCTAAGATTCGTTTTGTGCATTTGGTTACGGGATTTCTTTTGATAGGTGCTACTATTTTTAAATGTTACCTTTTTATATTCGATAAGAAAAGTCGTAAAGAGCTTATTAGTGTAGCTGATTTCTTGAGTCCGAAAATATGGTTTGAACAAATAAAATATTATTTATTTTTAGGCAAGCACCCAAAGCTTCGTGGAGTTTATAATCCGTTGCAATTCGCGGCATATATCGCGTTTTATCTCATACTTGCTTTTATTTTAATTACAGGTATGATTTTATATATGCATGTTTATCACGAAGGACTTGGCGGTTTTGTTTATGACATTTTAAGACCGTTGGAAGTTTATATGGGCGGTCTTAGTGAAGTTAGAATGATACATCATATTTGTACTGATTGTATCATTGTTTTTGTACCTATTCATGTTTATATGGCTGTATTTAATGCTATAAAAGGAAAAGAAGGTGCACTTGATGCTATTGTCAGCGGTTATAAATTTCCAAAAGAAGTATAGTTGAAAATTCTGGTTCTTGGAATTGGAAATGTGATGTTCTCCGACGAAGGTGTCGGAGTTCATCTCGTAAAATTACTTTCACAAAAATATAAATTCAAAAGTAACGAGCATAGTGTTGATTTTATGGATGGCGGGACACTTGCTATGTATCTTATGCACATTATGGTAGAATACGACCAAATTTTGCTTATTGATTGTTTGGATGCATCTAACGGAGCAGTCGGAGATGTTTATTTTTTCAATTATGAAGTTATGCCGAAATCAATTTCCTGGAGCGGTTCGGCTCACGAAATAGAGATGCTTCAAACACTTCAAATGTTGGATCTTTCAGGAGATCGTCCTTTAACACAAATTTTAGGTGTTATACCAAAAAGAATTGTGCCTATGAATTTTAAATTAAGCGATGAAATTTTAAAAGCAAGTAAAACAATGGAAAAAAAGGCAGTTTCATTTTTACATGATCTTGGATTTGAATGTAAAATTGTTGAGCCTAATTTAACTTTACAGGATATCGCTGATGAATTTGATAAAAAAGGTAAAAAATGATTGTTAGTTTTGAGTTTATTTATATGCATAAAAACCGAATTTTAGGTGATTTTTTAGAAATTTATGCGCTTAAAAGCGGTATGAAATTCAGCATATTTGATGATGGAAAAAAAATTACTCTTTTTATAGAAGGCGAAGAAAAAGAGTGTCTTAATTTTGCCGATAATTATATGAAATATATTCCGACTTCCGTATTTTTAAAGCAACCAAGCGTAAAAGTCGTAGAAAAAATGCATAAAAATAATTTTAAAAGCAGCGGTGTAAAATTTCCAAATATAACACCGAGCGTAGTTTATAATTTTGCGGATAATAAAGGCGCTTTAATTGAAAATGAGTTTGGAATTTTAAGCCAAGTTTCTATTTTTTATAGCGGAAAATTTGTAGCTGTAAATAAGGATAATTTTACAGAAATTTTAACTTTTGCGTATAAACATTTATCACATTATCAAAGCGTAATAATAAAATACAATGATGATGAAATCGCACTAAGCGCCGATATAAACTTTAATAAATCGCGCGTTATAATTCCTACAAATCCTCTTAGTATTTCTAAAATGTTTGCTCCGGACGAATCAAGTTTAAATGCGCTTGCAAGTTACGAAAAGCCGGTTGTAAATCTAAAATTAAACGCGATTTTTCGCAAAAACCACAGCGAAGCGCCTTGTTTTTTTGATGTAAAATTACCTGAAGATATCTTTACTTATGCACTTTGTGCGAAACTTTATAATGATGATATTTTCTTTTTATGCGCAAATTTTGACAGTGAAATTTTTAAGATTGCACTTACAAAAACTTCGCAGATTATTATAAATCACGGAAAATTTTTAAGCAAAAGCAACGTCGATTTTATAAACGGCAAAAACGATAAAAATCTTGCTCTTTTTGGACTGAAAAGTGCGGAATTGGGTGCTCTTGATAGAAAAATCTTACGCGTTTTTTTAAGTAAAAAAAATGCGGATAAAATTTTAATTTACGATGAAAATAGCGAGAAATCTTTCTTAAAAATATCTATTCCTAAAAATTTTGAAGCCATCAAAGAAAAAATTGTTTCAAGTGAAACCGGCAAGAAATTATTTCAAAATTTTAGCGCTGATTTTGATTTTCCAAAAGGTGAAATTGCTGATGATACGCCAAATTTTTACACGATTTTCGAAATTTGCGCGCAAATTTTATATGGTAAAAGTGCTGAAATTTTGCTGCAAAATGCGTTGCTTTTTAACGGAGAAAAAGGTGTTAGACTTGATTTTAAGGTTGAAAATGGCGAGTTTGATATGGTTTTGCTTATTAAAAACGCGATGAGTTATCGTTTAGCAGGCGTTGATGAAAAACTTTTATCTTTCGGTTTTATAGATAGTTTGGCATATTTTATCAGCGATTTTATGGACGATATTCAAAGCGATTTCGGTTTTGATTTGGCGATTTTTGAAGGCACGTTATTTGAAAATAAAAAGCTTGCAAATAACGTTTTAGAACTTACCGCTAAAAATTATAACGCAAAATTCAGTTATCAATATGGACTTGAAATTTGAGATTGCCGGACGCGTTCAAGGCGTAGGTTTTCGACCTTTTATTTACAGAATCGCAACTCGTTTCGGTTTAAAAGGAGTTGTTTTTAATGACGGCGAGGGCGTAAAAATATTTGCCTCGGCGGACAAGCTTAAGATTGAGAAATTTAAAAAGGCTCTTTTTGCAGAGCTTCCGCCGCTGGCAAAAATTGAAAAAATTAAAATAACTGAAACTTTACCGCAGAATTTCACAGATTTTAAAATAGTAAAATCCGAAAATTCTCAGATTTTTACGCCGATTTTACCGGATTTTGCGATTTGTGATGATTGTAAAATGGAATTTTATGATCCAAAAAATGAGCGTTTTCACTATCCGTTTATAAATTGCACGAATTGCGGACCGAGACTTTCTATCATTAAAGCGCTTCCTTACGATCGTAAAAATACGACAATGAATGTATTTAAAATGTGTGAAAAGTGTGAAGATGAATATAAAAATCCTTTAAATCGCCGTTATCACGCAGAGCCGATTTCGTGCCGAAAATGCGGACCCGAGCTTTTTTTAAAAAATATGCAAGGAAAAATTCTTGCTTCAGGAGAAGATGGTGTAAAAAAGGCAACCGAACTTTTGTATGCCGGAAAAATTGTAGCCGTTAAAGGAATGGGTGGATTTCATATAATGGCTGATGCGTGCAATTTTGAAGCAGTCAAAACACTGCGTGAGCGAAAACATCGTCCGAATAAGCCGTTTGCTGTAATGTGCAAAGATGAAAATATGGCAAAAAAAATTGCTTTTATTTCGCCTTTTGAAAGTAAAATTTTAAATTCAAATATAAAACCGATTTTGATTTTAAAAATGAAAAATTCGCAAAATTTTATGCAAAATAATACAAATAATTTTACTAAAAATAGTGAAATTTTGTCAAATTTTAATGAAAATAGTGAAAATTTAAAAAAAAATAAAAATTTTAAAACTTCAAGTAATTTACAGAAAAATGAAAATTTTAAAACAAATAGCCAAGATAGTTGGCAAATGGGCGAAGATTATATAAAATTAGCTCAAAATATCGCTCCGAATCTTGATAAAATCGGTATTTTTTTGCCAAATACCGGACTTCATCTTTTGCTTTTTGAATATTTTTCCAATCCTTTAATTGCAACAAGCGCCAATATTAGCGGCGAACCGATTATTTTTAATGAAGACGTTTTACTTAAAAAACTTTTTAATGTGGTTGATTTTTATCTTGATAATAATCGCGAAATTTTAATACCAAGTGATGATAGTATCGCACAAAGTTTGTATTTTACAGATGATTTTGATGAAATTGATAAAAACGGTTTTGTGCCAAATGTTTTTGAAAATCAAAATTTAACCCAAAGCGAAATAAACGGCAAAAATCAATTTAAAAATTCACACAATTCTAAAACTTTTAAGCAAAATATTTTTTTTAAAAAAAATATAAAAAATATAATTCCTGCTTTTTTTAGTAAATTTTTCAATCAAGTTGAAAATAGCGAAAAAGCCGAATTTTTATGTCAAAATTCAAATAAAGTGAAATTTTGCAATCAAAATGAAATAATCGAAAAAACAGATATTCTAAAAGAAAATGAAATCATAGAAAAAAACTTAAATTTTACAAAATTTTCAGATGAAACTGGAGTTTTGCAAGAAAACGCAAAAGTTTTTAAAAACATCAACTATAAAATTTTAAATCAAAATGAAATTTTACATATAAATAAATCAGTTTTTTCAGAACAAAACAAATTTCAAAATTCAGTAACTGAAAAAAACGTTGAAAACAGTTTTAAAAAATCTCATAATGAAATTTCTCAAAAAATAGGGCGCTCTTCAAATCAAAATGAAATTTCCGACAGAGCAAATAATTTTACAAATTTTGAAATTTTAAATCAAAATAATAATTTTCAAAACGATGAAAGTTTTGATGAAAATTTCAAGTTTTCAAACAAAAAGGATATTTTTCATAAAAGCGCTTTTTTTAAAAAAAGTAAGATTTCTTTTTTAAATAAAAAGGAAATATATAAAAAATTCGAAATTCAAGAAAAAAATGCATTCTCTCAAAAAAACGGAATTTTAAATGAAAATCAGGCTAAAGTGGAAAATCTTTTTGAGATTGCAAACATACCGAACCGGTTTACTCGAAGTAAAAATATGCAAAAATGTATGACTGAAAATTCTATTTTTAATCAAAAAGTTCAGTTTTTACGCACTTCACGCGGACTAAATCCAAAAATTTTCATAAGTGATTTTAAGTGTAAAGGCACTTTTTTGGCGCTCGGTTCTGAACTGAAAAATCAATTCGCCATTTACAAAGACGGACTGATTTTCATTTCGCCTTACATCGGAGATCTTAAAAATATCGCTACTTTCGATCGTTTTCTGAAACTTTTGCAAATTTTTACTGACACTTATAAGTTAAAATTCGATTGTATTATAGGCGATTTGCATCCTAATTTTTTGCATACGAAATATTTTGAAAAGCAGGGTTTTAAAGTGATTAAATTTCAGCATCATTTTTCACATTTAGTTTGCGCGCTAGCCGAAAATTCACTGCTTAAAAGTGGCAAAAAGTTTCTTGGATTTAGTTTTGACGGCACAGGATACGGCTTGGACGGGCATATTTGGGGCGGTGAAGTGATGATTTTTGACGAGTTTTGTTTTACGCGTGTGGCAAAATTTGAAGAATTTTCGCTAATTGGCGGTGATAATGCAATTAAAAATATCTATAAAATCGCAATTTCACTTATTTTTAAATTCGGTATTGAGAAAAAAGCGGCAAAATTTTTAACAAAATTCGATAAAAACGAGGTTAGAAATCTAAAAATTTTAGAAAAAAAATCCATAAAAACAAGTTCGCTTGGAAGAATTTTTGACGCTTTTGCGTGCGTAATCTGCCATTTGGATAAAATCACATATGATGGCGAAGCCGGTATGAATTTAGAAAAATTATACATACAAAATTGTGTAAAATTTTATGAATTTAAGCTTAAAAACGGCGAAATAAAATTTGGCAAAGTATTTGAACAGATTTTTAGTGACGAACCGTGTGTAGCCGCTACAAAATTTATAAACGGAATTGCGGAACTTATTTCAAAAATTGCTTCAAATTATGAAAATGACGTAGTTTTAAGCGGTGGCGTTTTTCAAAACAAGACGTTGATGAACCGAATATCTAAAAATTTTGCAAAAATAGGGCGAAAATTTTATGCAAATTTAGAGAATCCTACAAACGACAGCGGCATAGCTTACGGTCAATTAAATGCATTTTTGTCTAAAAATGACAAAGAATAGTTATTTGTTTTGTAAAATAGATGAATTTTATTCGCTCAAAATTTAATTACTTCAACGCGTTAAAATACCACACTTAAAAACATGGATTTTGCAGTAAAATTGCTTTAAAATGTGAAAATATATTGTTTTAAATGAAAAAATTTTCCAATAAAAACACCAATTAAAAAAATCACATATTAATTTTTTTAAAAAGTTGAATAAATATTTGCTTTTAAAATGATTTATTTATGCCTTTGTTGATTTTTTAAATGAGTTTAAAATCGTTATTTTATTAGAAATAGTTTGATAATTTTTGGTCATTATTGTTTTTGATAAATCATTATGGCAAAGAAAATCAGCGTTTATTTCACAAAGTCTCAAAATGTTTTACATTTTTTTAAGACGTGATTTTTTAAGTAAAAAATTTGCGTTCATTTTAATAAATTTTTAAATTTCGATGCTGATAAATATGCTATTTATTTAAAAAAAACGAATCAAAATAATATTCGCCATTGTTTTTTGTAAAAAATTTCAAAAAAGAGATAGTTAGTGATGTGTGTTTTGATACATACATGACTACACAAGGCGGTAAGAGCGGATCAGCAAAAAAAGTAACGAAAGCTTTTTGCATATTGCCGTTTTTATTTGATTGCGGTATAATTTCATTATGAGCGGATTTAAGGCTGTGGCCTTTGTCCGCTTCTATAAAATTTCTATTACTGTAATAATCAAAAACTTTTTTGCCATTATTAAATTCATCTACAACTAAATGTAATTTAATGCCGTTTTGTTCGGTTTCATAAGCATAACGCAATTTATCGTCAAAAAGTTCGAAACTGTTTTTTAAAATATTTCCGTTTTTAATACCTGTTCTATATTAGCCAACTCTTCGCCGCTCAATCCGCCTGTTTTTTGAATTCCTGCGTGTTTTACCATTATTTTTTTGGCTCCGAAATTTCGGCTTCCTTGTTCTAGAGTTACTAAATCGCTTAAGTCTTTTGCTTGTAGTGTCGAAGCAGCTCTTTTCACTTTAAAACATTTACAATTTGAGCTTGTTTAAATGTTAATTTTGTGTAATATCTATTTCATCAAGCGCTTTTATTCCTTGCCTGTATTTATTTAACTTTTGCGGTTGCAAAATATCTTTTGTTTCATTCGCGATATTATTGTCGCTTATATTTCTTTTCGCGTCAATATTTAAAAACGGATTTTGAGAAATATCAGGTCTGTTTTCAGGTTTTATGAAACTTAAAAGCGGATTTTTAGATAAATCTTTGGCATTTTGTGGTATAATACCTGCATAAGTCGGCGAAAAATGCTCTTTGCTGGTATTCATTTGCGGGACGGACACTAGTTGTCTATGTTGGGAATTGCCCGCCCCAACCGCCGATTTAAACATTTGTCTATCAATTCCTCTTATATCTCTGTTTCTATTTAAATGTATAGTTCCGCCGCTATCTCTACTGATAGCAACATCATTCATCTTTTTATCATTCAATTTTGAAGCCATATAAGCTACATCAGGATTTTTAAAACTATCTCCTGCGTAATCGTGGATATCTCTTAAAGATTTGAGCGTTCTATAAACATCTCCTTTACTGTCGAACATTTCGGGGTGGTTATTGTATAGATACGTTAAACTTGCTCTTATCTGTTCTTTCGGCAATTTCAGTTTATCTGCAAGCTTGTTTTCGATATCCAAAAAAGCATTATAAGGATATGTTATTTTGCCGTCGCTTTTCATCACGAAGTTATTTCTCGCGCTGTTTCCGCCTACAAATTCATTTTTATTCGCTCTGTTTAAATTAGCCAGATAATCAGAAAAATCGCTTTCAGGTTTAGGCTTTAAATTCCGAACGGTTTCATCGCTTAATTCTATTTTCGGCATTTCGGATTGTTCTTTGATTTGCGGTGCTCTGTTTTGGTCTATACCTTTTTTAAGCGCTTTTGTAATCTCATCATCGATTTCGTAAATGCTTTCGTTTCGTTTCGGTTTTAGCGCTTCCACTTCATAAGGGTCAAGGCGAAAAGGTTTCGGCTCATTTAGCGGCGCCGTTTCATTTAAAGGGGCTTCATTCGCGGGGGCGATATCTGTTTAAGTGTAAGTTTCAGTTACTGTAATGAACGCTTTTTTTGTATTATTATTTCGGTTTGATTACGGCATATAAGTGCAAAGTTAATGTATGTTGGCTTGTCACCTTTTCTATTTGAGAAAAACTTATTGTTTTTTCCGTTAAAAGTCTTTGTAATTCATTTGATTTTTGTGTTTTTTTTAAATGTCCTGCTTTTTTTCCGCTCTACATTATTATTTATGTTCTTAAAATAACGTAAAGAAAGAGTATTGTAGTTATATTGTTTTTAATTTTACTGAATAAACTTTCAAAATGACAAAAATCATAAATCTTATTCGACAGAAAAATAAAATTCGCAACCGTAGAAGTTATGTACAAAAAATGCAAAAATCGGAAGATAAAGATAGAAAATAAAATTTTTACAAAATTCTATATTTGGGTGAAATTTTTATCACAAATCTTTTTTAAAACGGATAAATTTTCATTAAGTTTAAAAATTTCTTTTCAAATTACTATAAAATCTAACTTATAATTCAACCGCTTTTTTATACTCTATTATTTTTCGCGATTTTATAAAAATTTTACTAAAATTTGAATCTCACTTTTAATTTTTATACTTAAAATAACTTATATACTTTTAATTTTTAGACATAAAAATTATGTTTTTAAAAATTTAAGCTGTTTATTTGTCTTAATAAAAATCAGAAAAATAACTTAATTTTTAATATTTAAATTCTAAAAAATAAAAATTGTCGTTTTAAAGCTTTAATCTAAAATTAGCTGATGTATCAGCTTGAGACTGAAAAATACAAATACTTTATGATTTAAACGACTAATTAATAAAAATGTAAAAAACACCATCATTATTTTAGGTACTAAATTTCTTTCAAAAAGCTGTTTTTTAAAAAATAAATTCAATTGCTTAAATAAATTATCTAAATGGCAAAAATTGCATCTTTTTTTGATTCAAGAAAATTTTTTTATGCAAAACAATTAAAACACAGTGAAGTTACATAATTATAATATTCAAATAAAATTTTACGAAATTTAAAAATGCTAAAAGATTTGAATATAAAATTTATCAAAAACGAAAACCGGCTTAAATTGTATTAAACCAAAGATTTTTAATAGAGCAGGGCAAAAAAGAAAATGTTAAAAAATTTTATGGTTATGGCAAGTTTAAAATTTGCACCTATGAAAAACAATGTTTAAAAGGCAGCTTTAAAAATAAATAGTAAAATTTTATAAAAATTTTTTGCGCGCCATTGTTGTGAATATTAAAAAATGTTGTAAAAGTGAAATTTTATTTGTAGATGTCGCAGTATTTGTAACCGTTGTATGCTCAAAAAAGTCAAAATAAAATTTACAAAGCTAAATTTTATCTGCCCTAAATAAAAGTTTGAAATTTTATTTATAGAAATAGCTTCATTCGCGCGATTTTTTTCAGCTGTTTTGCATTATTTTATCAATGATTTAAATCACACTTTTTTTTGATTTTATGTTTAATAAAAATAATTTTTTTGAAGCGTGCAAAACAGTTTTTTAATTTTGTTGCCGAAATTTTTTATCAAAAATACTTAAACAGTAAATTTTTATATAAAGTGGAATAATAAAAATTTTTAATAAAAATACAAATATAATTTTAAAAATGTAAAATTTCAAAAAAATAAACAAAAATTACTGAAATTTATGCTCTTTCGGCAATAATTTTTTATTGTAACTATATTAAAAATTAGCTACTATTCTATTAAAGTTTATTAAAAAGGGGACAAAATGAAAGAATTGGCAAGGTTTAGCGTTACACTTCCAAATGAACTTTTCGATGAAATAAATAAACGCGTAAAAAATACGGAGTATCCTTCGCGCAGTGAGTTTATCCGCGATTTGGTGCGTGAGAAAATTATTGCCGACAAGTGGAAAGATGACAGTCAAAGCGACGCAATTGCGGTTTTGAGTATAGTGTATTCGCACCATCAAAACAATCTGGTTTCGCAAATGCTTGAACTTGAGCATCATGCCGATGTTAAAATCGCGTGTTCTACTCACATTCATATAGATAAAGAAAATTGTTTGGAAATGATCAGTTTACAAGGCAGCGGCAAAAATATTGAAAAGTTTAGTCAAAAGATCGGCTCATTAAAAGGTGTAAAATTCTCAAATCTCGCTAGAATAGGGATTACAAAGGCTTAAAAACATCGTGAAAAATCTAAAATTTTATGTGAAAAATTTTAGATTTTTTTATTTTTCAATTTTTATATACGTGAAAAATAGTTTTGTTTGTGAAACTTAAAAAACTAATCGAGGCTTAAGTTTGTGAATTTTTGTATAAAAATACTAAAAATTTTATGTAAAATAATCCGCAAACTTTAATTAATTATAAAAAACGGCAAAAAGCAAAAAATTTAAAAAGTTTCTTTAGTATTAAAGTGATAGAATATAAAAAATAATTTTTAAAGGAGAAAAAATGTGTAAAGATTGCGGTTGCTCGCTTACTGCACACGAGCACACTCACACACATGCTGACGGTACGACTCATACTCATTCACACGAACACGGCGAAGATTTACAAAATCACGAACATTTTCATCATAGCCATGATGGTGGCGAAAATCCACATACTCATGGATTTAATCCTGCCTTAAAAGATGAAAAAACCGTAAATGTAATTACTAAAATTTTGTCAAAAAATGATGAACAGGCAAAAAATAATCGCGCTTGGCTTGATGAAAATAAAATTTTGTGTCTAAATCTTATGAGTAGTCCAGGAAGCGGTAAAACAACGCTTCTTGAAACAACCATTAAAAGTGGAAAGTTTAAAATCGGAGTTGTTGAAGGCGATTTAGAAACAAATAAAGACGCCGATCGTATCGTAAAAGCAGGCGCCGAAGCTCATCAAATTACAACCGGTCAAAGCTGCCATTTAGATGCATTTATGGTGCACGAAGGACTTCATCATCTGCCGCTTGAAAATCTTGATCTTGTTTTTGTGGAAAATGTGGGAAATCTCGTCTGTCCTGCCAGTTACGATGTTGGAAGTCACCTGAATGTCGTTCTTTTAAGCACGCCTGAAGGATCTGATAAAGTCGCAAAATATCCTGTTATGTTTCGAGCGGCCGATTTGGTTGTGATTACTAAAATTTCTCTTGGAAAATATTTTGATTTTAATATCCAAAATGTCATAGATGATGTGCATAAACTTAATCCGAAAGCCGATGTTATAGCGCTTGATAGCGTATCTGGAGAAGGCGTGGAAAAGTGGCTTAAATATTTGGAATACAAAAAGGAATTTCGCTAATGTGTCTTTCTATACCGTCAAAAATCATAGAAATAGATGAAAACAACTTTGCGACCGTTGAAACTTTGGGTGTTAGACGTGGTGTCAGTTTGGATCTTATAAGCGAACCTTTAAAAATTGGTGATTATGTGCTGATTCATGTCGGTTTTGCAATGGAAAAAATCGATACACAGTATGCACTTCAAAGTTTAGCAACATATAAAGAGATAGTTTCTCAAATGCATAGCGGTAAAATAAGCGAAAATGATGGATTTATGAGTGATATGGATCAAAAAGATGGATTTAATAAATGATTTTAGGGATAAAAATTTAATTTTAAGTCTCAATGAGGTTATTAAAAAAGAAAGCAAAAAACCATTTAATATAATGGAAATTTGCGGAGGACATACTCATTCTATTATGAAATTCGGCATTCCTGAACTTGTCGGTGAAAATATAAATTTTATCCACGGTCCTGGATGTCCTGTGTGTGTAATGCCGCAATCTCGCATTGATGAAGCGATAAAGCTTGCAAGTATGTCTGATACTATATTTTGCTCACTTGCAGATATGATGAGGGTACCAGGTTCTATTACCAGTCTTCAAAAACTTCGTGCAAAAGGGCATGATATCCGCTCACTTTATACGCCGCTTGATGCCCTTAAAATTGCTAAACAAAATCCTGATAAAAATGTTATTTTTTTTGCTATCGGTTTTGAAACTACAACGCCTATGAGTGCTGTTTTAATAGAACAAACCATTCAAAACGGATTAAAAAATCTATTTTTTCACATAAATCATGTAACAATTCCAGCTCCTATTCGTATGATTTTAAGTGATAAAGAAACAAAAATAGATGCATTTTTGGGACCGAGTCATGTAAGTGTAATAACAGGTTCGCGTCCCTACGAAAAAATTGCGGCTGAATTTCATAAACCTATTGCCGTAAGCGGATTTGAGCCACTTGACATAATGGATAGCGTGCTAAATCTTGTGCGTCAGCAAAATTCGGGAACATTTGAAGTTTATAATGAATATGCAAGAGCTGTAAAACCGCTTGGCAATGAAAAAGCTCAAGCGCTTGTCGCAAAATATTTGCATCCGTGTAATTTTTCGTGGCGCGGACTCGGAGAAATTGCAAACAGCGGAATGGACTTAAAAGATGAATATGACGCGATTAATGCAAAAAAAGTTTTTGACTGTTCGGTTGGAAACATTAAAGAAAATAAGGCGTGTATTTGTGGTAAAATTTTAAGAGGTTTGGCAAAACCATATGATTGCAAAGTTTTTGGCAAAGCCTGCACACCGCAAAATCCTATCGGATCATGTATGGTTTCCAGTGAGGGAGCTTGCGCTGCATACTATAAATATAAAAGAATATAAAAAAGCGTAATGGAAGAATTTGAAATTGAACGAAAAAAGATGCTAAAAGGCGCTATTTTCAATTATAGATTATATTGTTTTTTAATTCCGCTTTTTATAATAGTAATTTTGCTCATTTATGACTATCTTTGTGACTATTTTCCATCTTTAGTAATCCTTTATAAACTACCTTATGATGAGTATGGATATGGTAATTTTGTGGATAAAATAGGAGCGCTAATAGCAATACCCTGTTTTGCGCTCATATTTATCTTTTCACAACTTTATTATTATCACTTCAAAGAAAATGTAATCCCGCATTTACTTTGGGAATTTTTTGCAGATAAAATGGGAATTTTCCGTTTTTTCGCTTTAAGTTTCAGCTCCGTTTTTCCCATTTTAAATGC
>QWCE01000765.1_pt1 | contig 56859 bp, 54 predicted proteins | sample 1972531 | NCBI WGS metagenome assembly QWCE01 (sample SAMN09866716, study PRJNA288562) | Human gut metagenome isolate term4_stool, whole genome shotgun sequencing...
AGACGACGAGGTAGATAGGCTTGAGGTGGAAGTGTGGTAACACATGGAGCTGACAAGTACTAATCGGTCGAAGGCTTAACTTAGTCAGAGAACTTGATGGTATGTAATATAGATGTAATCTTTGTGTGAAGTTCTGAAGGTACAGAATATATCTTTTGGCCTGGTGGCTCAGCTGGTTAGAGCGCCGCCCTGTCACGGCGGAGGTCGTGGGTTCGAACCCCATCCGGGTCGTTTATATTATTAGAGGAAGTAATTCCTCTTTTCTTATCTCCTGGAATCTTAGCTCAGCTGGGAGAGCATCTGCCTTACAAGCAGAGGGTCACAGGTTCGAGCCCTGTAGGTTCCACTTTCGAGGTATCTCGGTATATATGCGAGAGACATTTTATGCTTCGAACAGATATCAATGGAAAATTAGTTGATAACGAATATGCCGATATGGCTCAATTGGCAGAGCAGCTGATTTGTAATCAGCAGGTTGAGGGTTCGAGTCCCCCTATCGGCTTTATGGACCATTAGCTCAGTTGGTTAGAGCAATCGGCTCATAACCGATCGGTCCCGGGTTCGAGTCCCTGATGGTCCATTAATTTTGTAAAAAGTTTAGAAAATGCTTGTATATTACGTAAGATATATGTTATAATACTAATGTTGTTTGGCCTGGTGGCTCAGCTGGTTAGAGCGCCGCCCTGTCACGGCGGAGGTCGTGGGTTCGAACCCCATCCGGGTCGCTTGTGAGTAATCACATAATTTAATACTCCCAATATGGAATCTTAGCTCAGCTGGGAGAGCATCTGCCTTACAAGCAGAGGGTCACAGGTTCGAGCCCTGTAGGTTCCATTCCACTATCGAATAGATAGTGTAGAATGCCGGCGTGGCGGAACTGGCAGACGCACAGGACTTAAAATCCTGCGGGACTTATACTCCCGTACCGGTTCGATTCCGGTCGCCGGCATTTTATTAGGAAGAATATAATTATATATTATTTGGGAGAGGTCTTCTTAAGGAAGACTTATTTTAATGAAATATGTGTGTGTAGCTCAGCTGGATAGAGCACTTGGCTACGGACCAAGGTGTCGGGGGTTCGAATCCTCTCACGCACGTTAATTGCAAGAAGAAAAGCAGGACAGATTGTCCTGCTTTTTTCTTGCAACGAACCTCCGGTTCGGATTCGAACGGGTTCGGTCTACGCTCCGCTTCGGTCGGCGCTAAACGAAGATCCACTGGATCTTCAGCGCCCTCTCACGCACTATTGCAGTTTGTTTTCATTTAGTATGTGTGCCGCGAAGTGTAGAAGATATATTATTCGCGCATACTCTGTAGTAATTGTAATAAATGTGTTCTTTGTGTATCGTTTAGATAGGACCATTCCAATAGTATCGCACGTTGATCTTCTGAAGGGTAAAGCACATTGTCGTCAGAAAAGAATTGGCTTAATGTAATGCCAAATGTCTTACAGATGGCTTCTAATGTAATAATATTAGGCAATGTATTTCTATGGAAAATATTGGATATGGTAGATGCGGCGATACCAGATTCTTTAACTAGTCGATATTCTGTCCAGCCTCTTTCTTCTGTTAAATCTTTGATCTTTTGAATAACATCCATGCATACAATCCTACACTTTCTTAATTTTTCAAGTATATATAACATTTTATAGTAGTTCAAGGTTATAAAATAGCACCATAAACGGTTGTAAAATACATCTCATTGTGATAGTATTTTGATATGTAGAAGATGCTATATGTAATTGATGAGATGAGATAAAGTTCTTATCCCAACAAATGATAACGAATCCGGAAAGGACAATTGTTAATATATAATCGCTAATTTGGAAATATTGTTTGCCAAAAAAAACATTAGCTTTGTCAATTGTTACAATATGCACATGACTTGTTAGGATCTTGATATTGTTTGAATAACAATACAGATGAAATGAGGGATGTGTATGGAACCAGTAAAGATTGCATTATATGGAAATGATCCGATAGATCTTCAAATTGTGGAAAACAAGATTAGAAAGCATGCAAAGACAGAATATAAGGAGAATTTGCAAATTGATCCATATAATACTAGGAATGATCTCAATATGATTGCCGGGAAATACGATGTCATTTGTCTCAATGACAGAGTGATTGATGTATTTGCAATAGAGGATAAGAAAGAGGTTGTATTGTCTTTGAAGAGAAAGATAAAGACGTATTATGTGGATGATATCTATTATGTTGAGGCGGACATGAAATATGTTCGTATCTGCATGGAGAGTTCAGATGTAAGGGAACAAGTTTCGTTTCACAAAATGGTCGAATTGTTGCAGGAAGAACCATTCTTGCAGATTCATAGAAGTTATCTCGTTAATTGCAAATATATAAAAAGTATTGATGATTGTGTGGCATACATGAAGAATGGAAGTTGTTTGCCAATCAGTAAATATCGAAAATTGGATGTGTATAAGCAATGGAACGATTATCTGCAAGCTAAGAATAGGGAATAGCAATATGGTATGTGGGAAGGCAGTAATCCGGATATGCTGGGTTCCACATCTTTTCGTTCCCTATAGCTTCCGTTGGTGCCATTTGATTGAAAATGATTTTTGAAAATAGGATAATGCAGACATAGTGTGTATATAGGGAAAGGGTAAGTTGGAGGAGTTATGTTGAAGATTGGAATTTGTGAAGATGAGAAGGAGACTGCAAACAGACTTCATGACATATTGGTTCGCATTCTGTTTTCCTATACAGAGATTGAAATTCAGCATTTCGCGGATGGTTTTGAGGTGATTGATGCAATACAGAAAGATGTGTTTCATATAGATCTTTTGTTTCTAGATATTCATATGCAGACGATAGATGGGATGCAGACCGCACAGTTTATTCGGAAGAATCATATTGATGTTGATATTATCTTTTTGACGGTGTCGAAGGAACATGTTTTTGAAGGATACAATTATAGAGCATTTGCATATTGTCTTAAGCCGTTAGATGAGGCGAAGATTGCAGTAGATATAAGAAGATATATGGAAGAACGGAATAAATGTTCAGATTATCTCAATGTAATGATTAAAGGAAAAGAACAGAGATTGTCTTTGGATAAGATTATATATTTTGAAAGCCAGAAAAGAAAGATAATAGCCTATACATTGGTAGAACAACTGACATTTTATGCAAAATTAGATGAGATTGAAAGCCTGATAGCAGATAAAGGCTTCCTGCGATGTCATCAAAGTTATATGGTCAATCAGAAGATGATCGATTCGGTAGGCAGGACAGAGATTGTGGCGCAGGGAATGCATATTCCTATGAGTCGCAAGTATTATGAAGGATTAGGGAATGGAAAAGAAGAGAATGCTAACATTCGATTAACACATAGTCTGGCATTGAATCAGAATGGATTGGGTGCAATTGTTTTCACCAAGGGACAATTGATCGGTACTTATTTTCGAATCCATAGTGATAAAGAGATTCGGATTGGAAGGGATGCAACCCAGGTGGATATTGTGGTGAATGACAAACGGATAAGCAGACGGCATTGTGGAATTATATATGATAGCCAGTCTGGAAAGTATGAGATCCGGGATTATTCCAAGAATGGTATGTTTCAGGGAGATGGCAATAGAATCGTAGAACCAGTGATTCTATGCAGCCAAGGGGATACATTGTGGTTAGGAAGTGAAGACAATCAAATTTGTTTGGGTTGATTCTTTGTAATGAGGCAATCGGTAGATATCAGGTTAGGTGCGAAAGACCATTTTAATCCTAACCTCATAATATAAGAAAATGAGGAGGATGTATATGATTCTGCATAAATGTGATAAGGGGCATTATTATGACAGTGATAAATTTGCAGAGTGTCCATATTGTACATTGGCAAAGAATATCATGGAAGAACAGACGGAGTTAGAAGGTAACAATGCCTTAGAGGCAACAGAAACGGTTGTCGGAAGGTACGGTGCTGTGAGGGCGACGGATGGAGGAAAAGGGAGAGAATGAGCAGATATGGGATAATTTGTCTTGAGGGAGAGCTTCAGGGAAATGAAATCATATTGGAGCCGAACGAGAAAGTTGTGATTGGAAGAGATGCCAAAGTAGCCAATCTGGTATTTCGGGATATGACAATCAGTCGGATACATTGTGCGATTGAGGTACAGGGAAATGGTCTATATAGTATTACCAATTATTCTATGAACGGGACACAGCTTGAAAATGGGTTGAAGCTGCTTCCGGGAACATCCGTTACAGCGTCACCAGGCAGTATATTGATGATTGGAAGATCGGGAACCAAGTTGCAATTAGAATGAAGGGAGAATGAACATGAGAAGAGCAAAGAATGTAATAGTAGCGGGGTGTATGGGGGTTCTTCTATTGGCACAATTAAGTGGACTTGAGGTAAATGCAGATAACCAATGGAGCGAATGGTCAACGGTGAAGCCAGCCGATTCGAGTGAATATCGGGTTGAGCAACGTACGATGTACCGGTATCGGGATAAGCAGACCGCGACTAGTTCAGAGGAGGAATATAATGGTTGGACACGGGATGATTCTAAGACAAAACAGGTGTGGACGAAGTGGTCTGACTGGCAGGATGAGGAAGTAACCGATAGTGATACCAGAATTGTTAAGACAAGGACGCAGTATCACTATAGAGACAAGAAGACAACGAGCAGTACGAGTAGTACGATGGCTGGCTGGACACAATATAATACAACGACGACCTGGGGAGGATGGTCAGCATGGCAGGATGGCGCGGTTGGAGGTACTTCGACAAGACAGGTACAGACGAGACAGGTGCAGACACAGGCTGCATATACGCAATATCGTTATAAGAGATGGAATAATGCCAGTAATACATACTGGCACTTTTGTGAGACCTGCGCAAAAAATCAACGGGGAGGAACATGGCATATTGTATATACACCGTGGATGAATACGCCAATTACCAGTTATGACACGGGTCAGTATTGTAATCACGGTTACAGTTATAAGAATGACGGACAGAAAACCTACAATTATATTAACAATGGCAAGAAGGAACACTATTATTATCAGGAGACACAGACTGTTCCGGCACAACATAAGACACAGTACAGTTACCGGGATGCAACAATCACTTATTATTACTATCAGTGGGGAGATTGGTCTTCCTGGAGTACAGAAGAAGCAACTGCAACCGATAGCAGACAGGTGGAAGATAAGACGCAGTATAGTTATAGAGAAGAGACACCGGTGTATACCTATTATCAATGGGATAACTGGTCGGATTATAGTCTGAAGGAGCCGAAGGAACAGGAAGATCGGGAGATTGAGGAACAGGTGCAGTACCGGTATTGTAAAGTTGCAGCTGCAACGACAGAACAGGCAACAACGCAGCAGCCGGCGCCTTCACAGCCGGATACCGTTACGGTTGGAAAGGCGACTATTGTTCCGGTTGATTCCCAGACAGAGGAAAAGGATGTGACCGACTCTAATATCAAGCAGAAGGGAAATGTAAAGAATGGAAATGGAAAGGGAACCATTCTGGTTGGTAAAAACGGACAATACAAGATAACAAATGCGAAGAAGAAAAATGTGGAATACATATCGGCAGGAACAAAAGGAAGTTCGGTAGAGATTCCTTCGGAAATTAAATATAAGATGAAACGGTATAAGGTAACGTCGATTGCCGCCAAAGCATTTCAGAATAATAAGAAGATTAAGCATGTTAAGGTAGGAAACAACGTTAAGAAGATAGGGAGCAGTGCATTTCAGGGATGCAGCAAACTGCAAACTGTATACATTGGGAAAAATGTACAGAGCATTGGCAAACATGCATTTTATAAATGCAAGAAGTTAAACGAGATAACAATACGAAGTGAAAAGGTAAAGCATGTCGGAAAAGATGCATTCAAGAAGATAGGAAAGCAGCCGACGATCAAGATTATGAGAAAGATGTTAGGTAAATATAACAAATTGTTCAAGCGGAAAATGTAATGCATTATGGGTGAGAGAGGAAGAAAATGGTTGTTACATTACTAAAGAAAGATGGTATGAATAGCATATCTTTGCCAGATAAGGTAAAGGGACAATATTGGATCATGGACTATTCCAAAGAGAATATCCAACTGCCACTGATCAGTATTGAGGGGATTCAGGGACAATGGTTTATCAAATCCAATCGTAAGATCCAGGTTGTAGACCAGGAGAGAAGATATATGCGGGAGGTGCAGTTAGAAGCCTATAGCCTATATTGTCTATATGATAGTGAGACAGACCGTTATGACTATCTATTTGTTGAACCGGTTACGGTAGATCGTAAACAGTATTGCAAGTATTCGGTTAATGCAATCCGGGACATTTATGTTGGAAGAGCGCAGAGCAATCAGGTCTATTTCCATAATATAGTGGTGTCTTCTACGCACGCAAGATTTGCCAAGAAAGAGGATCAGTGGATCATATATGATGAGAACAGTACAAACGGAATATATGTGAATAATGATCGGGTGAAAGAGTGGTGTACACTGCATCCTGGAGATGTTGTCTATATTATGGGACTGAAGATCATAATCGGTAATGGATTCTGGGCAATGAATAATCCGGATCAATTGGTGCATTTGGATCCGGAGACATTCATTCCGTTAGAAGGCCGGCATATGGTACATCGGGATGAGGAGGATTACGCGGAACCAGAAAATGAATATTTCTATTGTTCGCCACGTTTCAAAAGAGATATTAAGACAAGTACTATTAAGATTGATGCTCCTCCAACTAATCAACAAAGAGAAGAGATGCCGATCATGTTAGCAATAGGACCTTCTATGACAATGGGTCTGGCATCTTTAACTACAGGATTATTTGCTGTTAATAATGCGATTCAGAATGGAAATGTATCGAGTGCGATTCCGTCTATTGTTATGTCTTCAAGTATGCTGTTAGGAACCGTGTTGTGGCCGATTCTAAGTAAGCGGTATGAGAAGAAAAGGGCTGCAGCAAATGAACAGAAGAGACAGTATAAATATAAGAAATATTTAAGAGATCGTGAACAGGATATTGATAAAGAAGCAGCTAGACAGAGGGAGATTCTGCAGGAAAATTACCTGACTGTGTCACAGTGTAATGATGTGATATGTAAGGTGAAAAGCAGCCTGTGGGAACGGGAATTAGGTCAGAATGACTTCCTAAAACTGCGAGTTGGAATTGGGAATAGAGATGCAGACATTCATTATACATATCAGGAAAGACGTTTCATGTTAGAGGATGATAATCTGCAGAATGAGATGCTGCAGATATGTGAGAATCCTAAGAAATTAGAACAGGTGCCGATCAGTGTTTCCCTGTTTGAGAATTACATATCGGGCGTTGTCGGATCAAGAGTAGATGTATTGGCATTTGCTAAGGGGCTCATATTGCAGATGGTAACGTATTATAGTTACGATGAGTTCAAGATTGTATTATTAGTCGATCCGGCAGAGATGAAGGAATTTGAGACTCTTCGATGGGTTCCACATCTGTGGGATAATGAAAAGAAGCAACGATTGATCGCTACGAATCCTGCGGAATTAAAGCAGATCTCTGCTTATATAGAGCAGGTTATGAAATGGAGAATTCCTCTACATGATGAGGAGAGAAGGGATTGTAAGCCGTACTATATGATTCTTGCTTTAGACCGCAAACTTGCTAACAAGGCAGATATGTTGAAATTATTATATCAACAGAAGAGCGGAATTAATGTAGGTGTGATTACGTTGTATGATGCGATCAAAGATCTTCCTAAGGAATGTACAACGGTTATGGAACTGAAGGGAAATTCGGGCCGGATCTTTAATAAGAAAGATATTTCAGGGGAGAGAGTAACGTTTACACCGGATATCTATATTCGCAGGTCTCTGGATCTATGCAATATGCAGCTTGCAAATATTCAGTTAGATATTATGGCAACTGCTTACAATCTTCCGAAGATGCTGACATTTTTGGAGATGTACCGGGTAGGAAAGATTGAGCATCTGAACGCATTAAGCCGGTGGAAAGAAAATGATCCTACCGTTTCTTTGGAGGTACCGGTCGGAGTTGATACGTTTGGGGAGTTGTTTAAGTTAGATCTGCATGAGAAGTACCATGGACCTCATGGTCTGGTAGCGGGAATGACAGGATCCGGTAAGAGTGAATTTATTATGACATACATATTATCACTTGCACTCAATTACCATCCATATGAGGTTGCATTTATATTAATTGATTACAAGGGCGGTGGTATGGCCAAAGCCTTTGAACATCTGCCTCATACAGCAGGAATTATAACGAATCTGGATGGAGGTGCAGTGAACCGTTCTTTGATATCCATTCAAAGCGAGCTGAAACGGCGACAGGAAATCTTTATTCAGGTAGGCAATAAAGTTGGGGAGAGCAATATTGATATATACAAATATCAGAGATTGTATCGGGACGGAATGGTAGAGGAGCCGCTGCAGCATCTGTTTATCATTTCTGATGAGTTTGCAGAATTGAAGACGCAGCAGCCGGAATTCATGGAACAGTTGATATCGGCAGCGCGAATTGGTCGAAGTCTTGGTATTCATTTAATTCTGGCAACTCAGAAACCGGCAGGCGTTGTAGATGACCAGATATGGAGTAATTCTAAGTTCAAGATCTGTCTGAAGGTTCAGGAGCGGGCAGACAGTATGGATATGTTGAAAAGACCAGATGCCGCAGAACTTTCGGATACCGGTCGATTCTATCTTCAGGTTGGTTATAATGAGCTGTTCGAGATGGGACAATCTGCATGGGCGGGTGCACCATATTATCCGGCAGATCATGTTCTGGTTGAAAAGGATGATAGTGTTGAAGTATTTGATATGACCGGACATGTTGTGCGAACAGCGAAGCCGCGTCGGAAGAACATTATCAAGAATCCGCCAAAACAGTTGGATGCAATCACGGAGTATCTGAGACAGACTGCGGAAAATGAGCATATTCAGGTGAGACCGTTGTGGTTAGAACCAGTCTCAGAATATATCTATGTAGATGATCTGGAAGAGAAATATGCAATTCAGGAATCCGGATGGATCCTGAATCCGGTAATCGGAGAGTTTGATGATCCGTCTAGACAGAGACAGGACGTACTAAGATTAGCATTGTCAGAACGAGGAAATGTGGCAGTGTTCGGTGCAGCGGGAATGGGTAAGACAACCTTTCTTACCGCAATGTTATATTCGCTGTGCAAACATCATTCGGCAGAGCAGGTGAATCTGTATATCATGGATTTCTCATCAGAGAGCTTACGGGTATTTGCAGAGGCACCGCAGGTTGGTGAAGTTATGGTGTCGGGTGATGATGAGAAGATTACCAATTTGTTTAAGCTGTTGCAGCAGGAGATAAATGACAGAAGACAATTGTTTGCGGCATATGGAGGGGATATTCAGTCGTACATTCGGGAATCCGGCAACAATATATCGAATATTGTTGTTGTAATTAACAATTTTGCAGCTTTTTTGGAACAGTATGAGGAGCATGAGGAGAATATCATTTACTTTACAAGAGAAGGTACCAAGTATGGGATCTATTTTGTTGTGACTGCGGTGAATACGAATGACATTCGTTATCGGATCTTGCAGAACTTTAATCAGATGTATGTGTTGCAGTTAAACGACAGTTCAGATTATGCGAATGTACTTGGTAATGTGAACGGAACATATCCATCGAAGTATAAGGGAAGAGGTATTTTCAAGGACGATCAGGTCTATGAGTTCCAGACTGCTTATGTGAATGACAAGGGAACAAACGTAATTGGATTTATCAGAGAGTATTGCAGACAACTACAGCAAAGATATGGAAATGCAGGCTCTAAGAAGATACCGGTTCTGCCGGATCTGGTTACGGCTGCAATGATGCCAGAGGAATGTTTTGCTGCGGATCGTTTATGCATCGGAATAAGCAAAGCAACATTAGAATATGAATCACTGGATATCAAAGGAAATGCAGTTTCGTTAGTGACTGGCATGGATATGAGCGGTATTCTTCCATTTACTAAGGGGATGTTAGAAGTTCTGTCGAAGAAGCAGAATTACGATATTCGTGTGTTAGATCCGATGGAGGTTTTACTGGATATTGATGGTGTTACATATTATACCGACGATATGGAACAAAGAATTATCGAGATGTTCAATCTCTTAGTACAACGGAATAATACGTATAAAGCATGCGGTGGAGAGCTTACGGAGAGCCAGGATTTTCATCCAATTGTATATGTGTTGCAGGATTATTCAGAATTGTTTGAACAGCTTTCTACGGACGGAAGAGATAAGCTTAAGACTTTGTTAGAGAAGAATGAACCAGAATATCAAGTACATTTTATTATCTGCGAAGAGGCTGGCAATATGGGAATCCGTACGGTGGAAGCATGGCATAAGAAGCATTGTGCGAAAGGTAACGGTGTATTTGTCGGCTCGGGAATTGCAGATCAGTATGTACTGAAGGTGTCTGGCATGGATCGGGAACTGCGGAAAGACATTCCGGATGATTTCGGATTTGTGGTAAAGAATGGAACATGTTGTCTGTGCAAGCTGGTACAGGGATAGAGAGAAGGAGGAGTAGGATTATGGAAAAAACATTCAGAACAAGGATATTAAAATTATGTATATTGGTATGCTTTGGCGTGATGGCAGTGTCATCTGCTGCTCAAGCAGACAGTATTAGTGGAACGGCACAGTCGGTAAGCTTTGGTACGACGTATAATTATGCAGGAAAAGACAATAAGTTTTATAAGATAACGGTCGTTAGTTCTGGTAAATTGACAATTAATGCGTCCTCAACGGATATGGGTTTTGCATATTTCCGATTGTATAATGCATCAGCTGATTACATAACAGATCAAATGATTTCGTATAGTGACGTAACAGGGAGATTAGACTACCAGGACTATTATTATTTGACACCTGGAACATATTATATTGGTGTTTTGCATTCGGATACTGAATCTGAAAGCTGGCAGATACAATTTGATTTTGCTGTGGCGGGAGAAAGTTTTACTAGCTCGGATGATACTACAAGTCAGGCAAATGTAACACAGTTAGGACAGACATATACGGGTGTAGTTGGATATACAGATAAGGTTGACTATTATAAAGTTGATGTTACAGCATCTGGAAAACTAAATATCTCTGTGTCAGGTTCAGAAAATATGGATTATTACGTTTATTTTTATTCTGAAAGTGGTAAGAAACTTTACTATCAAGGAATTTCAGCTAATAAGATTACACATTTATCGGCTGACAATATAGTACTTGATGTAAAAATCGGAACATATTATTATGCAATCGAAAGATATAGTTCAAAAGGAGGAATATATCAGGTAAATGCTTCTTTAGAATCGGCGAATGAATCTTTTCCAGATACAGGAGTAGATGATTATATTGGTGGAGCAAATGCAATCGCGCGTGGTGTCGCATATAATGGTCATATTGGAGCTATTAATTATGAATATGGAAGCTATCGTGCTGGAATTGCACTGTCAGATGATGACTATTATAGCTTCACAGTGGAAACCGGAAAGACATATGTGTTTGATATGACATCTGAGTTCAAAGACGACTGCTACATTTATGATGGTGCTGGAACAAAGCAGGTATCGGCTAGTACCAGTTATAATCAAGCATTAGGAAATTACAAGATTTCAAAAGAATTTTCATTGCCGGCAGGAACTTATTATCTCCGTATAGGATATGAAAATAATCCAGGTAAATATAGTTTTTCTATAACAGAGAAACCGGAAATACAAAAACAACAGATTTCAAAGCCAGCTAAGGTGAAACTGAAAAAGGTAAAAAGTCCAAAGAAGAGAACATTACGTATTCAATGGCGTGCGGTAGCCGATGCAGATGGATATCAAGTGGAACTAAAGAATAAGTATCAGAGAATAACATGCACTGTATCTACAACAAGTGTAAAAGTAAAGGGTTTGGCTAGAAAAAGACATTATAAAATAAGAGTTCACGCATATAAGGAGGATAATGAGGGAAATAGAATCTACGGTGCATGGAGTAAGAAGAAAACAGTAAGAGTGAAATAATAGAAAAATGAGGGAGATAGAGATGAGGAGAAAAGCTGTATTATTATTGGCAGTCTGTATGTTGACAGGCTGTACACAGGCAGAGCAACCGGCAACAACGGCAACGGTAACAGAGATTCAGGAAGAGGTGCAAGTTGACACAGAAGTTTCGGCTGATGTGACAGAGAATGCAGAGCAGAAGGAGAAAGAAGTAGAAGAACAGTCGCAGGATTCATATATGCAGGCTAGAGTTCGGGATTATTACGGCAAGATTCTACGGGATCTGCAGTATTCATCTAAGACTCCGGAGGATGAGTCCGGAGCCTACAGCGAGAGTGATGAAACATCGTTAAGTACTTATTCCATATTTGACGTAGATTGCGATGGAGTTGAGGAGTTGTTGTTCTACACATATGGAGAAGACTCTACGTTTGGGGTAGGGTACCTGTATAAGTTTGATACAGAGAACTCTACGTTAGTTACAGAATTAATTGAACAGCCATATTTTACATTTTACTCGAATGGAATATTAAAAGTTAGTTTGGAGAATGGAAGGACGTTAGCAAATGATTTCCCTTATTGCATATATGAATATAATCCAGAGTCCAAGATCTATGAGATGAAGGGCAGAGTCGATACCTGGGACAAGAATGTAGTTGATGTTGATTATGATAATAATACATTCCCGGATGAACGGGATACGGACGGTGACGGAGTCATTTATTACATAACGGATGTCTTAGGAAATGGATATGATGCGCCGAAGACGAAGGAAGAATGTGATGCATGGCTTCAGTCCTATATTGGGGATGCGTCTGAGGTATCAATCGATTGGCAGGATGTCAAGGAAGAAAATTATGGTGGTTATGCGGATGAAAATATAAATTTATTTAAGGAACGCTATAATAGCCAGAATGCAGATAGTACAACAGATATTGGTACATTGTTTATCAATTCGGATGACGATAAGGAAGCATTGAATCAGATTGATAGTATGCTGGGTGATACATATGGTGTGCAGATGGATAGGCAGATGATTGGCGATAGTTTGTATCAGGTGAATGGAACGCTTGATGGAGAGGCTGTTTACGGATCCTATCGCGATGGAGCGGGATTCTTATCATACTCGGGCAAGCAGATTGGAGATGTAACGGTTTGTGGAATTTATCCTGGAATGTCTGAGGAAGAGGCAAAACAAAAACTCGAGGCATCTGGTTTTTATTGGGATACATATAACTATGTAAGTGGTGAATTGGACAATAACTATTATGTTACTTTGTATTTGGAAAATGGAACGGTTCAATCAATTCAATTTGGTTTAACAATTAATTGGTAAATGCAGATAGGGAGAAGGTGAAGCTATTTGAACAAATTAATGGTAGAGATATATCTTCCGGCTGCGGGAAAAAGCTACGATGTCAGAATTCCTTCTAATGCCAGAATTGGGGAGATTATTCCATTAGTGGAAAGCTGTATGGCGGATCTGGCTGGTGGATATTATATTCCAGGTCAAAACAGTATTTTGTGCGAACGGACAACGGGAATTGAGTTAGATGTAAATCTGACACCGTGCGAAATGGGTATTATTAATGGCGCAAGATTAATGCTGATATAATGAAGAATTTGAAACCAAAATGTCAAAAGGAACATTTTCTTTGTTAAAAGTGACATTTTCTGTTGTAAGAGAATGGATGCGCTAGAATACAGATAAATGAGAGAGATGGAGGCGGAAATATGGCAGTAGAGGGAATTGATATTGATCTGCAGGAAGTGGCAGATATAGCAGAGAGGATGCTCTCGTTAAGGGAAACAATTCAAGAGGTATTAAGGTGTTTGAATAGTGAAATGAAGAGTACTGTAGACATATGGGATAGCAAGGCACAACAATTGCTAGCACAAAAATATAATAAGTTAGATATTAAAAAGGAACAATATTGTAAAGATTTGCAAACGTATGCACAGTTTTTGCTTAATACGGCAAAAGAATATGGGTATACGGAGAAGAACATTAATAATAATGCAAGCATTTTTAACTAGCAGGGGGATATGGCATGGCAAATAAAATATCAATTAATGTGAACGAATTAGATAAGAAAGCCAATCGAATGCGTAAACAATTAGAAGAATATAATGAGGCAATAGATGCTGTGAATAATGAATGTCTAGAGCGTGTCAGTATAGCATGGAAAAGTAAGGATAATTTGGGTTATGTTGCGAATCTGAGAAAATATTCAAGTGACCTAAAAGAACTCGGAGATTTCATAAAAGAATATATTGATATATTAGAGTTTACTTCACAGGAATATGAAAGTTCTCAACAAGGGGCGGTCAAGGTTACTTCATCTGGAAGGGAGTAGAAAATATGGGAGTAAAAAATTATTCACAACAAATGAAGTTAATTCAATTTGGCTTAGCGGATTCGCAGAAGGTTAAAGGCTACGCAGAGTCAATTAATACACTGATTGGAGAGTTGGACAGTGTATGGAAAGGTGGAATGGATAAGTGTAACATTTTAACAGCAATGGGGGATTGTGCAAAAGAGGCTGGTCAGATTGCTAATAAATATTATACATTTTGTGATATTTCAAAACGGTGGTTAGATGAAATCAATCGGTTAGATAAGACAACTAGCAAAGTATCAGCGAAAGTAATATGCACAGTAACATGTATGACGGCAAGTACTTCTTCAAAAATGCAAATGGATATAGATAGTATGCGTGCTGTGGCCAAGAAGATGTTATTGCAGGGTGAAAAACTAGAAGGTGCACATTCACGCGGAGTAAGAATGTTCAACGGATTGGATAGCATGATTTTGTGTCGTTTTCCTGATATTAATGGAAAGAATGGTATATCGAATAGAATTGGACAGTTGCAGCAAAAAAACAATCGTATCGCTTACAATATTATTAAAGTATGTGAATTATATGAGAAGGCAGATACTAACGTTCAGAATAAGATTGGTGCAGGAGATGATTTGTTTAAGTCAGTAGGTGAGCTGCAAAGTATAATCGAGAGTACAAAGTCTGGTAAAACGCTCAAAAAAAAGAAAGTAGAAAGTAAAGAAGATATCATAGCGTATCTTGAGAATAAAGAAAATAAGACAGAAACAGAAAAACAGATATTAAAAGAACTTAAGAAAAAAACTAAAGTTGATGACATTGAAAAAGCATTAAAGGTAAAGAAGCAAGTTGAAAAAAAAGATTATATAGGTGCATTTACAACTATATGGGATAAATGGCTTGTCGGGAAATTGCGTGACGGCCAGACAGCAGGATTAGATTTTGATGCGTTAAAAAGAAAATCTGTTACATATCTTTTGCAGATTGTAAAAGGTACAGCGACCGAAAAAGGAAAATTTAGTTATCTTGTGAAAAATCTTCATAAATATGAAAGTGCAGGGGGATATAGAAAATTTGAGACTGCAAAAGTTGCTACAGCAGCAGCACTAGTGCAGGTGTTGGGAAAGGGGGTAGTTGATGTATCATGTCGTTTGATAAATGATGCAATACATGCTACTCCGGCAGGCAAGATATTAGATTTAGAATATGCAATCATGAAGGATGTGACAGGAACAAATCCGGGTATGGAATTTAATAAGGTTACAAAAAAAGTATCTGATGCAGTAGATGATTTTTTTGATGGTCAGGTAAAAGATGCTGAAAAACGAGATGAAATTAGGCTGCGCGGGGAAAAAGAATTGAAAAAAGTTGTAAAACAAGCTATTAGTGGAACTGAAGTTAAGTCGGCAACAGGAGGTGGAACATCGTGGTAAGAACCAATTTATTACCAATAGGATCTATAATTCAAAAAGAAGATAGTAAGGTCATGATTGTTGGTTACCAGCAAATAAGTGAGGACAATCACATCGTTAATTGTTACTGTGTAGTACCGTTTCCGTTCGGTTTTTCGCAGTTGTCCGATGTGTTCATAATACGGAAAGAAGCGGCAGATCAGGTTGTATTTAAGGGGTACGAAGATAATGCGTTGTATCAAAGTTATATAGAAGATAAACAGTTATTATTCGATAGTTCCGAAGGAATGGAAGTTGATAAAGTGCAAAAAGCAATTGATGCTATTATGCAGGAGGTAATGTAATGGATGAATTACTGCCGATTGGTACAATTTTTAAGGTAAAAGAAAGTGATATTGTATTATTCATGTTGATTGGATATTATCCACGGCTTCAGGAAAATGACAATATGTTTGATTATTTAGCGGTGCTTTATCCGTACGGAATTGATGGAGATGAGTCTTTTTATACCATTAATTTCGATCAAATTGCAGAAGTTGTATATGAAGGATATACAGATGAGGATAGCGAAGCATTGAGAAAATACTTACCTGTTATTGTAGAAGCAGAGAATGGAACTGCAGATTAATTGAATATTTGAATCAAAAGATTTAAATATAAAATAACAATGCATTATATGAAAGATGCAAGGAAGGAGAATGAAATATGGGAAACAAAATTGTAGTAAACCCAGCAAAATTGGAGGCGGCAGCAACAAAAATTGACGAATTAGTTGCAGATTATAAGAAGAATTATAATCAATTATTTACGGAGGTAGATGCGATGGCTGCAAATTGGCAGGGAACAGATAACATCGCATATACAACACAGATTAAGGGTTTTCAGGATGATTTTGAAAACATGGCAAAAATGATGGCAGAGTACGCAACATTTTTGAAGAACTCTGCAACATCATACAAGACAACGCAGTCGAATGTGGAGACTGGCGCAAAGAAATTAACAAACTAGGAGGGATAAGAATATGGCAGTAGAGGGAATTAGTATTTCATTAGCAGAGGTAAATGCAACCGCGGGAACCATTCGTACCTTGAATACTTCATTGAAGACAGACTTAGACAATATTAAGGCACAAATTAACGGTTTAACAGAATCATGGCAGAGTGATAGTGCAACGACCATTCAATCTAAGATTGATGGCATGCAGGTACATTTTGAGGAGTACCAGAAGGTAATTGAATCCTATGCAAAGTTCTTAGAGGATACTGTTACAGCATATCAACAGACAGAGGGAACCATTAATTCTAATGCAGGAGCATTTCAATAAAAAAATTAATAATAATGAGATAGGAGCGATCATGGCATCTGAAAATATGCATATGACAGCTCCTTGCTCTGCGTTATGCGAGAAAGATAATATTGGTGTGATAGGACATGGGAGAACAGAGTACAGAGAGGTAAGGGCGCAATGAAGATTGGAAGATGGATGAATGGTAGTGTGGTAGCAATGATAGGAGCTGCAATTATGATTAGTTCATTAACAGTTGGCTTTAGAGGAAATTCCGTTGAAGCAGCGGGTTATGACAAGAAGGTAACCTGGTTAGGCATGTGGGGATTAGATGATCCGGAAACAGCAGAGAAAGTAACGGATGAATGGAGAGGAAGTTATGTCTATTTTGGCTCCTATTTTCAGGATAGTAACACCTATAAGCAGCCGATTAAATGGAGAGTATTGAATTACGCTACAAATGACTTCAGTCGGAATGGAGATAAAACAAAGACAGTACTATTGCAGTCGGATCAGATATTAGATGCTGTTCGGTTTAATCAGACAGAGGATATGAATTATGATGAGGACTATGAAGATTATTACGTTTGGTATATGAATAAAATGTATGACTGCAATTATTATGCAACGAGTAATATTCGAAAATGGTTGAATTCCTTAGAGGGATGGAAGGGCGATTATACAACAGGTGGTTTCTGCAAAACAGCATTTGATCAAGTGGAACAGAATATGCTGTATCCAAGCTATGCGGAGACTAATTATAGCGAAACGCTAGGGAACTTTTATAAAACAAGCTGTGGATTGTCCGGGGATGATTATGAAGATTATGTATTTTTATTAAATATAGATGATGCAAACGCTGAAAGCTATGGCTTTTATCCATTGACGGGAAAATGAAAGCTCAAGTGCATCACATAAGGCAGCTGCAACTACTTATGCGGTGAATTGTGGAGCAAAATATTCGGATTGGTGGCTTCGGGCAGAGGTGACGGATGATGATAGTCGTTACAATGGGTATATTACGAGTGGCGGAAGCTTGGGAACTATTGTTGTAAATGACGATACAACAGGAGTGCGTCCGGCATGTAATGTGGATGAAGATTATATTGCATATACATCACTTCTTGAAGGCACAAGCGGTGAGGCAGGAGCGGTGTATAAGTTTACTGCATATGATCAGGAGATAGACCTGAATCTTGATTATACAAAGAAAGGGGAGCAGGTGGATATCCAATATACGGTTAGCGGTAACGATAAGGAGAATGCAACGCAGCTGTCATATCTTGTTACAGCAACAGATGGAAACCAGGTGTGTGCATATGGTAAGCTTGCTGATCTGGATAAGGATCATCTGAGTGGTCAGCTTAACTTAGATCTGAATATGATTGTTGAGAGTGTTAAGAGTGCGGGAGAGGCATGTACGTTAGATGAGTTGTGTCAGGATTATAGCATCATGGTTATAGCGGAACAGGTGCATGTGGATGATCCGGCAACAAGTACAATAGACGAGAGTCGGCTGACTGATTATGCAAGTTATAATTGGACTTTGGAACTTGCAGAGGAAGAAAATGAGGATACGAATGAACCTTCTGCGCCAGCAGGTTCGACAGAAGCCCAGAATCAGAATGGTAACACTACAAAGCAAAAAGTAGTTCGAAGAGTCGTAGCACAGCCTGCAGTTCCTGCAAAGGTAGGAACTCGGGTTAAGGGAGCGTCAGGAGCAATCTATAAGGTTACTTCTGCGAATCCGGCATATCCGGAGGTGCAATATGTATTAGCACCGGCTAAGGCAAAGGGAACATTGAACATTCCGGCAACTCTCACTTCGGGTTCCATAAAGTATAATATAACTTCCATTGCAAATGAGGCAGTATGGAAGAATAAGAAGATCAAGAAGGTTGTGATCGGAAATAATGTTCGTACGATCGGGAAAAAGGCATTTTATGGATGTAAGAAATTGAAAAAGGTTGTGTTCGGTATGAATGTTACAACAATAGGTGCCGGTGCATTTTATAATTGTAAGAAACTTAAGACACTTACGATACCGTCTTCTGTCAAGAAGATTGGAAAGGAAGCGTTTCGTAATTGTAAAGGTCTTAGGAAAGTGAAGATTAATACTTTGAAATTGAAGAAAAAGACCGTTGGCAAGAATGTTTTTAAAGGAGTTCCAAAGTCAACGAAATTTATAGGGAAAAAACGACGTAAGAACTACAAATCCATATTTGGTCTGTGACAGAGATAGATAAAGAGGGTAGAAAAGATGCATTTACAGATGAATGATACATTGTTTCATGACTGGAAAATTAAAAGAGAGATTGGCGAGGGAAGTTTTGGTACCGTCTATGAGATTGAGCGGCAGGAGGCTTCGAGATATTACAGGGCTGCAGCAAAAGTAATATCTATTCCTAAGAGCAGACATGAATATATGGAGATGTTAGACGAAGAGGCTTCTGAGGAGAACGTAACAGCATACTACAAGAGTCTGGTAGATGATGTCATTGAGGAATGTGATCTGATGGAGCGGATGAAAGGTGACAGTCATATTGTGTCGTATGAGGATCATCGTGTGATACAGGAGCAGGACGGTATTGGATGGACGATTCAGATCCGAATGGAATTATTAAAGCCGCTGGCAAAGTATCTTGGTGAACGAGAGATTCTTGTAAGCGATATCATTCAGCTGGGTATTGATATCTGTCAGGGATTAGAGACTTGTCAGAAGTTTAATGTAATACATCGGGATATCAAACCGGAGAACATCTTTATTTCTGATACGGGGAATTATAAGCTTGGTGATTTCGGTGTGTCAAAAGTGCTTGGGAGAAGCGAACTGGCGGTTTCAAAGAAGGGAACGCAAATGTACATGGCACCCGAGGTGTATCGTGGAGAGCAGTATGATGCAACAGTTGATATCTATTCTTTAGGTCTGGTGTTATATAAGCTTATGAATAATAACCGGTTTCCATTTCTTCCACCAGCACCGGAACTTATTCGCTATCAGGACAAGGAAAGAGCTCTGCAGAAGAGGTTATCGGGAGAGAATTTGCCATATCCATGCAATGCAGGGAAACATTTTGGAACCGTAATTCTACGGGCGTGTAGCTTTTGTGCATCTGATCGTTATCAAACACCAAGACAGATGCGTATAGAGTTAGAGAGATTGTTAGAGAATGAGGAAGCACAGTATAGTATTCGCCGTAATCCGGAAGATCAAAAGAATGGTGAAAAAATGAATCTGTCTGCGGGAATTCATAAAGGCGTGCATATGCCGTCAACGGATCTGGATGCAACGCTTGGTGTGGGTGGAATTCATGGAAGACAGTCAATTAAGGCAGAGGAAGAGTGGAGAAGTGAAGAACGAAAAAGACGATTAGAAGAAGAGGAGCGGAAGAGAGCAGAGGAGGAACGCCTTCGCAAGGAGGAAGAGGAACGCAAGAAAGCAAAAGAAGCAGAGCAGAGAAGACTGCTTGAGGAGGCAAGAAAGCGGGAAGAGGAACGTCGTAGAATAGAAGAAGAGAAAGCCAGACAAAGGGCGATCGAAGTACAGCGACGTGCAGAAGAAGAGCGTCGGAGACAGGAGGAAGAGGCGCGGAGAAGAGCCGAAGAAGAAAGGAAACGACAGGAAGAAGAGGCGCAGAGAAGGGCAGAAGAAGAGCGGAAGCGGCAGGAAGAAGAAGCCAGGAAGAAGGCTGAAGAGGAAAAGCTGCGGCAGGAAGAAGAAGCCAGGAAGAAGGCTGAAGAGGAAAGGCGGCGACAGGAAGAAGAAGCTAGAAAGAAGGCCGAAGAAGAGAGGTTACGGCAGGAAGAAGAAGCCAGGAAGAAGGCTGAAGAGGAGAGACTACAGCAGGAAGAAGAAGCAAGAAAAAAGGCAGAGGAAGAAGCAACCAGACAGGTTGTGGAAGATGTGCTGCGTAAGGTAGGAGAAGAACAGAAACGCAGAGCAGAACAACGTCGGCTGCAAGAAGAAACAAAACAACAGCAGATTCAGGATGGCGCTGAGAATGTAACAGTGGAGAGTCAGGTGCCGCCGGATGGAGGAGAGGAATTAGAAAAGACGGTTGGTGTGCCATTGGCAGAGAATACGGAAGATACAGCGAAAGAGAAGGAAAGCGACGAGCATCAGGAGGAGAAAGAGAAAGCAGATGCACCGGTCTCGCCGATTCGATTAGCCAATCAGCCGGTACGGGTGAACCGGGCACAGCAGATTCAAAATAGTAGTCATATAGAAGAGAAGCGGGACGAATCTCATTTAGAAGATAAGAGAAAAGAATCACAATCACATGTAATTACGAAAAAACAATGGTTTAGTAATAGAGTAAAGATATTATTAGCAAGTGTTGAAGTGGTAGTGGTTATTGTAATTGTATTTGTAATAGCAAACCTGAGTTATACGAAGGTGCCTATGGTTGGCGGAACACCATATGATCAGGCAGCTAAGATGATGGAAGAAGCAGGTTTGCAGGTTGGTACAACGGAATATGTATTTTCGGATGATATATCAGAGGGTATTGTTATAAGTCAGGATAAGGAAAAGGATTCTAAGATAAAGAAGGGAAGCAGCGTGAATCTGGTGATCAGTAAAGGCATGGAGAAAGCAAGCATGCCGGAGTTGAGGAATCATTCATTAGAGGAAGCACAGCAGATCATTGCAGCAATGAATATGGATATACAGCTTCAGGCAGAAGAGGTATATAGTGACGAGATTCCGGCAGGACTGATCTGTGATCAGGGAGTGGCAGTCGATGCTGAGGTGGCAAAGGGAGAGATTGTTACAGTGCAGATTAGTAAGGGACTGGAGCAGTTGATCGTACCATCTGTTGTTGGCATGGAACAGCAGGATGCAGTTGATAGTCTGAAAAATGCAGGATTTAAGAAGAAAAAGATTACAGTAACGAAAGAGTATAGTGAAACTGTGGCAGAGGGAAATGTGATTACCCAGAGTCTGGATGCAGATACACAGGTTGAGAAAGGAAGCACGATAACAATATCGGTAAGCAAGGGTGTGCAACCGGCAGCTAATCATAATTCTACACCATCGAATACAAAGAAGAAGTCAACAACGGAGTCTGGATGGAATTGGGAATTCATTGATTAGGGGGTGAACTGGCGTGAAGATGGAGTATTGTGTTATTTCTGATATTGGAAGACGCAGGGAGAATAATGAAGATAATTTTTATGTAAATGGAATGATGCGGGAACGTACAGAGGAGAATTATGTAGAGTATGATGACTGTGTAGAGCAGGATGAACTTTTGTGTGCAGTGTTTGATGGTATGGGTGGCGAAGAATATGGGGAACTAGCCTCATTAGAAGCTGCTAAGATACTAGGACGTTATCGGAATACTGATTTTCAGACACTATGTGAGCAATATGTGGATGAAGCGAATAAGAGTATATGTGATATGATGTGTACGTTGCATGGTGGCAGGATGGGAAGTACATTGGCTGTTGCGTATATCAAAGCGGGAATGCTGAATATATGTAACCTAGGTGACAGTCCGGTCTATCTTCTGCGAAACGGAGTATTACAGCAGATTTCTGTGAATCACAATGAAGCGCAGAGTCTGTATGATATGGGGATTATTACAAGAGAGCAGATGCGGACATGCAGACAGAAGAATCAGTTAACACAGCACCTTGGAATCTATGAGGATGAGTTAGTTATAGAACCATATTGTAATGGAAATATTGCATTGCAGAAGGACGATTATATTATGTTATGCAGCGATGGGCTGACAGACATGATTGAGGATAAGGAATTGGAGAATATTTGTATAGAAGGTTCCTCTATTCAGATGACAACGGCTCATATGATTCAGACAGCTCTAGAACATGGAGGCAAGGACAATATTACAGTCTTGCTTGTTCATATGTTAACAGTTTCCTAGCATGTCAAAAGTTACATTACCTTTGATAAAATTGACATTTCCTTATATGAAATAAGAATCCGTGTATGATGGAATTATAGAAAACATCGTACACGGATTTTTTATTAGAAGGGAGAGTTTCTTATGAAGAAATGGAAACATGTAATGAAGAGAATGACAGCAATGTGTCTAAGCATTGTGATAGCGGGAAGCCTGCTGGTTGTACCGGGAAGAATGAAGCAGGTAGAGGCTGCGAATGGAACAGCTGCAGAGATAGTGAACTTGGCAGCAAATCAGGTTGGATACCATGAAAAGGCATCCAATGCGAATCTGGATTCCTTTACTGCCAATAGCGGTTCTGGCAACTATACAAAATATGCAAGGGACTTGGGGGTTGCGAACGGTCAGGCATGGTGTGCTACATTTGTATGGTGGCTGATGGCGAGTGCGGCAGTACCAAGTAGTGCATATCCTTCGAGAACAACGGTAACAAGAGACTGGTTCAATCAGAGAGGATTGTATCGTGCAAGAGGAACATACACACCGAAGGAAGGAGATTACGTGATTTTTGGTAATGTTGCCCATTGCGGAATTGTAGAATCGGTTTCCAATGGGTATGTGCATACAATTGAGGGTAACAGTGGAGACAAGGTTGCCAGACATGATTATAGCTTGAATAATTCCTATATATTAGGATATGGAATTATTCAGTATAATAATCCGTCTCCGGCACCGACTCCGACACCATCCCCTGCTCCTGGAACGGACAATCCGGGAAATCCATATCCGATTCCGACAACTGTAATCCGGTCCGGAAGCCGGGGCGATCAGGTGAAATGGGTGCAGAAATTTGCCAATGATGTAATGGGAGCCGGAATTGCAGTAGATGGGGTTGCAGGAAATCAGACGGTATATGCAATCAAGGTATTTCAGCAGAATAATGGGTTAACAGCAGACGCAATTGCCGGAACACAGACAATCAGTAAAATGTTGGCAGTGTGGAGAGAGAAAGTAAAGCCGACACCGGCACCGGAGTCACCGGTAGATCTTGGAACGAATTTCAGTGCAGTGATCAAACGTCAGGATATTGCAAAAACAATCTACAATGCAGGAACAAATGTTGCATTAGGAGATGGAAGTGAGACGGCGGAGAATAAATGGTTATTTATCAGACAGACAGATGGAAGTTATATGATCTATTCCTTATATAATAATACGGTTTTAGATGCACAGTATAAGGGAACAACCAATGGTACCAATGTATATTCAGGCTGGGTGAATCATGGAGATAACCAGAAATGGTATCTGTATAAGAGTGGAAAAGGATATCGGTTTGTTCCAAAACATGCTGCCAATCTGGCTTTGGATGTGTTGAATTATGGAACAGCTAAGGGAACCAATATACAGTTATGGGAGAAGAATAATTCGACAGCACAGACATTTTCTATTGTGAAAGAGAACTATAATGCATTGCAAAAGATCACTCTTTCATCGAATAATGGGAACGGAATGGAAGTTGGGGAGACGCAGAAACTAACCTATTCTCTGACTCCAGCTAATACGCAGAGCGATATGGTAAAATGGGTTAGCAGTAATGAGAAGGTAGCAACGGTTGACCAGAATGGAGTTGTAACGGCTAAAGCAGAAGGAATAGCAGAGATTAGCTGCATCAGTACATTTGATTCCGGAATAAAGGGAAGTGTGGTAATTACTGTGTGCAAGACGGTAACAACAGAGAAACCGACAACAGAGATTACGACAGAAGTAACAACAGAGAAGCCGACAACGGAGATTACGACAGAAGTTTCAACAGAGAAGACAACAACAGAGATTACGACAGAGGTTACAACAGAGAAGCCGGCAACGGAGATTACGACAGAAGTTACGACAGAGAAGCCGGCAACGGAGATTACGACAGAAGTTACGACAGAGAAGCCGGCAACGGAGATTACGACAGAAATAACAACAGAGAAACGGACGACAGAGGTTACAACTGAAACTACAACAGAGGTTCCTACAACAGAACAACCGACTGTGTCGGATGCGGGGGTGGATATGGTAACATTTCCGCTAGAGGAAGGCACTCAGTTTGAACAAGATGGAATTTTATACGAAGTAACTTCGGATGATGATAATGAACCAGAAGTTTCAGTGGTTGCATATAATCAGTCCGGTAAGGTGTTCATTGTTCCGGAACAGATAAAAGAAGGAGATATTCTATATACAGTTACAGAGATAGGGGATTATGCATTAGAAGGTAATCGCAATTTGACAGAAGTGAAGGTCGGCAATTGTGTGAGAATGATAGGCGAAGCTGCTTTTATGAATTGCAAGAATTTGAAAAAAGTAAGCTTAGGAACCGGTCTTAACACGATAGAAAAGAAGGCATTCTATAATTGTAAGAAATTAAGTAAGCTGAATATATATAGTAGAGGTATTCGAAAGATTGGAAAGAAGGCGTTTTCTAAAACATCTGGGAAACTGGCAGTTAAGATTCCGGCAAATAAGAAAAAGGTGTACAAAAAATTATTACGAAAGGCCGGTTTGAGATAATAAAGTGAACGGTTGATCATGTAACGAAAATACATTGAATGTAATAAAATACCGTCCGGTATTCAGGTTAAGCAACATGGATATCGGGCGGTATTCTTGGTAAAATAAATATTGTTGATGAATTTAGGCACACCTTTTTTTCGTCATTAAAAGTGTATATAACCAACACAAATACGTCCTTAAAAGTGTTGACAAAGCGTCTGAAAAGTAATATTCTCAAAAATAGAAGTAGTGTAGTATGATAGATTTTGCTGGTTGGAGGATATGCAATGAAACGATTTGCAATGGAACGGTTACAAGAATGGAAAGATAGACCGGATCGAAAGCCGTTGATTATCCGGGGAGCGAGACAGGTCGGGAAGACCTGGTTGATGAAAGAATTTGGAAGAACCTGTTTTTCAAAGGCGGCTTATGTTAATTTTGACAGTAATCCGAGGATGCAGCAGCTTTTTGATGGTGAGATTAATGTAGAGAGGATCATTTTAGCAATCAGTGCGGAGACTGGTGTATCGATTGACCCGGAAGACACACTTCTGATCTTTGATGAGATACAGGAGGTTCCCAAAGCGCTTGGCTCGTTAAAGTATTTTTGTGAAAATGCACCGGAATATGCGATTGTTGCAGCAGGTTCTTTGCTTGGAGTTGCTATGCATAAAGGAACTTCTTTCCCGGTAGGAAAGGTGGATTTCATGGATCTGTACCCGCTTAGCTTTCAGGAGTTTTTGTGTGCACTTGGTGAGGAACGATTTGTTACCATGCTGCGAGGTTCGGATACGGCAATGGTCACAATGTTTAAGACAAAGTATATTGACTGGCTGCGTCAATATTATTATGTGGGTGGAATGCCGGAGGCAGTTCAGAATTTTGTTCAGAACAAGGATTACAACAGAGTCAGGGAAATTCAGAAGAATCTTTTGAATTATTATCAACAGGATTTTTCCAAACATGCACAGCCTTCTTTGGTGCCGAGGTTGAATTTGGTATGGAATTCGATTCCCATGCAGCTTGCAAAGGAAAATAAGAAGTATATTTATGGTCAGGTTCGCGAAGGGGCGCGTGCGAAGGATTTTGAATTAGCAATTCAATGGCTGTTGGATTGTGGCTTGATCCATAAGGTTCATCGCGTGAAGAAACCATTTCTTCCATTGAAAGCGTATATGGATATGGATGCATTTAAGATATATATGCTGGATGTTGGATTATTGCTTGCGATGGCAGATCTGGACGCAAGTGTAATTATTGATGGAAACAGGATCTTTACGGAGTTTAAAGGTGCATTGACAGAACAATATGTGTTGCAGCAATTAATTGCAGAATTAGAAGTGAAACCGTACTATTACACAACTGCAAATTCTTCGGGTGAAATTGATTTTATGCTGCAGGCATCGGATGCGGTCGTTCCGGTGGAGGTAAAAGCGGAGGAGAATTTACGGGCAAAGAGTCTGCGGGCGTTTTGTGAAAAGTATCATCCAAAGCATGCGGTACGAACATCCATGTCGGATTATCGTGAGCAGGACTGGCTGACAAACATTCCGCTTTACAATATTGACAGGATAGAAAAATATCTTTGATGTCTATAAGAAGAATCTGCATTATTTCGTCCTTAAAAGCGTACACATATAACACAAATACGTCCTTACAATGTATGTAATAAAATACCGTCTGGTATTCATGCTAAGAAACATGAATACCAGGCGGTATTTTCGATTCTGCCGGATCTATTCATTCAACTCGTGAATGATCGTAGACAGCTTTCCAAGCACAGAAGAGATCTGTGTACTGGTAGTAGACATGCCGTCTGCTAACTTCTGCACTTCGGATGCAACAACGGCGAATCCGCGTCCGGCTTCTCCGGCTCTGGCTGCTTCAATGGAAGCATTCAGGGATAAGATACGCTGGCGGCTGCTGAAATGTTCAATCTTATTTGTGTTATCGTTGGCTTCGTCAATATATTGTACGGCTTCCTGGATGCCGGTCTGTAATTTGTCTAACAAATGTTTGTTGGTCATTGTCATATAGCAGTCGCGGACATACATATTGATCACATCGCCGAGCAGAGTAGCAGATGCTTCAATCTCCTCACGGCTTTTGACATTGACTTTGTGAAGAGCAGCAATATATTTGTCAGGGTCAATTCCCAATTCCTGTGCAGTCTTGCGGAATGCTTCGTCATCCGGATTCTCAGGCAGAACCTGGCCACCAATGACACTTCCAAGCACAGTGCCATCATCTAAGGTAATTGGAATACCAAAGTCAACCAAGCCGGCATGGCAGGAATAGACACCGGTTCCTTCCTGGTCACATTTCTCACAACGTCGACAGCCTTCAGCACTGCCACGGGTTAAGTCGATACAGAATTCAGTAAAATTATAGCATTCGCTGATATAGTTGCCATCGGCTCCAACAGCCACGGTTGCAAGCCCGGTACTGGTCGCCCAGTTCTTCATAATGCTTTCAAACTTCTCCATGTTACAAAAATCTTCAATCTTCAGCATACAAACAACCCTCCAATTAGGGGCAAGCTTGTTTCTTGCCCTGATATCATTATATACAAATCAGTATAACATTTTGGGTAACATTTTACAAGGATTTAACAAGAAATATGATTAGTACGGAAATGCCTGTGCCAACCTTACAACATCCGTAAGTGTTCTTTTGTTATCATTTACGGTATACTAAAGTTCGTAAGAAATACCGGGTATGATAAGACGCAGATCATGTATTTGCGCATAGGAGTGAATGCATACTGAACAAAAGGGATGGAAAGGTAAGGAGGTATTTATAATGCAGGAGAAGTTATTAGAGATTCATGATCTATATAAGGAATATGGTAAGAACGAAGGAAAGACGGTTGCACTTGACAGGCTGAGCTGTTCGGTGTTAGAAGGAGAGTTCTTAGGGATCATGGGAAGCAGTGGTTCCGGCAAGACCACGTTGTTGAATTGCATTGCCACGATGATCCGTCCGACATCCGGGGAGATTCTGTTGAAGAATATCGATGTGCTGAAATTAAAAGGAACAAAATTAGCAGATTACCGGGGTAGTAAGATCGGATATCTGTTTCAGAATTTTGAGTTATTAGAGAATATGACGGCAAGAGAGAATATTCTATTGCCAATCTCCATTCACAATGAAAAAGAAGCGGATTGGGAACAGCGAATGGAAGAATTGGCAAAGTATTTGCAGATTGAAGAGGTATTGGATAAGTTTCCGGCACAGATGTCAGGAGGACAGAAACAGCGTGTGGCAGCAGCCAGGGCATTGATACTGAATCCGGAGATCGTGTTAGCGGATGAGCCGACCGGAGCATTGGATTCTAAAAATGCCAGAAATCTGATGCAAATGCTGCATACACTTAATCAGGAGAAGCAGACAACGATTCTGATGGTAACGCATGATCCGAATGCAGCAAGTTTCTGCTCCAGAATCCTATTCATTCAGGATGGTAATATTTTTCATGAATTGAGAAGAAATCAGGAATCAAATGAAGCTTTCTATGAGCGGATTCTGAATGTGCAGGCACAGATGGGAGGGGGCAGTGCATATGTTTTTTAAATTAATCCGGAAAAATGGAAAAGACAGTTACAAAGAGAATGGCATTTATTTCTTATCTCTTGTGATAGTGATCATTGCCTTTTATGTAATATTGTCGCTGGAAAAACAGGATGTAATGATATTTTTGAAAGAAATGGAAAGTGATGCAGTTGGACGGTTATTCCTTATGATCAAGGGTGTATATGGAATCTCTCTGTTTATGATCTTTTTTATGGTATATTTTGCACAGCGATATCAATTACAGCGACGCAATCACGAGTTTGGAATGCTGATGATGTTAGGAATGCCGCGGGGAAGATTGTTTGGGATGTTGATGATAGAGGATCTCTATACGAGTGCTGTGTCCTTGATATGTGGATTGCCCATTGCCATTGTGTTGTCAGAGTGTATCAGTCTGATTACAGCTAAGCTGGTCGGAATGGGAATTATCGGTCATCATTTTTCCTTGTCACCTACAGCAATCGGAGTTACAGCAATTGGATTCTTTGTAATTAAATTAGTGGCGAATCTGATCTTAAGTGCCAAGATTGTCAGAAACGAGCCGGGCGTTTTGATGCGTGAGCAGGTAGAACAGACCTATAAGAATGTGAAATGGGTCAGAGAAATATTGGGAATTGTGGTTGGCTGTGCATGCCTGGTTGTTGCTTATGTAATTGCCCTGACGTCAGAGATTGTATTTTATCAGTTAAAATGGATGGCGATTGTGATTATATTGGGTACATTTGGTACATACTGGGCGTTGAAGGGAATCTGCCTTTTCGTGCGGGTGATACTGGTCAAAAGCAGGAAGAAACCGGTATTACACACATTTACATTCCGGCAGTTACAGGAGAATGTATTTGGAAAATGTATGCCGCTTACCATTGCTTCCCTGTTAGTGTTGATGGCAATTATCTGTATGGCGTATGGAATTTCCGTATCCGTATCACAGGCACACGAATATGAGCACGGAATGGATTATACCTTTGCTGCTTATGATGAGGACTCTGAGAAGGAGATTCTTGATTTGCAGAAGGATACATCCGTTGCGGATGTGATTGAAAAGTGGGTCCCGGTGCCAGTGAGTGTTTTGCCAAGTGTACGTTATCAGTCAGATGAGAAAAGGAAGACGGTCGTGTATGATGGGATGAATCTGCAGGAATGTGCACAGAACTTAAGTGAGCAAGATTGGGCAGCCTTTGAAAATACTTCTTTTTACTATGGAATATTTACAGGAGGATCGGATTGCCTGTCAGAACCATATATGATTCGGTTATCTGACTGGAATGCATTACAGCAGGCAAAAGGCAAACAAATATTATCTCTTCGGGACGATCAGATTGCATTATATACCGATCCGGAATTTGTACAGGATAATGTGTCCGTGTATCAGAAGATTATAGCGCAGAAACCATATGTAACGATTAATGGAACACCGTATGAATTTACAGATGCAATCTGTTCGGATGATATTGTGGTGGACCGGAGCATTACGATCGGTTATGGCTGGGTGGTGCCGGATGCATTGTATGAAAGCTATGCAGATAAGAACAATGAGACCACCTATTGGAATGCATATCTGCGCAAGGATCTGATTGAGAAGAATGGCTTAATGCAGGCAATCCGGATCGGAAATGCTTTGTTTGATGCAAAAGGAATCGACTATGAGAATTATCTGCAGAATATCGGAAGACAGGTATTCTATATTGTTGCAGCAAGTTATCTGACAATCTATTTTGCATTTATCTTCTTATTGATCGCCAATACAGTGATCAGTCTGCAATTCTTAATGCAGGAGAAAAGAACACGGAGCCGGTACCGGACTCTGATCCGGTTAGGCAGCCGGTATGAGCATCTGTGCCGTTCAGCCAGAACGCAGATCCGCTGGTATTTTGCAATGCCAATCGGCCTTGCTGTGGTAAGCAGTATTGTGGGAACCTGCGCATTGCTGAAAACTATGCTGCCAAGTATATTAATAGGGAAGAGCAGGTGGCTGATGGGAATAGCAGGGGCTGTCATTTTGGTATTGGCTGTGGTAGAATATATTTATATGTGGCAGGTAGTGAAGTTAAGCCGGCAGAATATTAATCAGATGATGGATGTTGTAAGGGAAGATTGTTAGGAAGAATACAATGAGACGGATTACAGTAGTAGAAGATGATAATTTCATGAGGGAAGAATTACAGTATCGGTTAGAACAGGCAGGTTATGAGGTAAATGTGGTGACGGATTTCTCTAAAACAGTGGAAGAGATTCAGGAACAGACCCCGGATCTGGTTGTGCTGGATCTGAATCTGCCGGAAAAGAACGGGTATGCAGTATGCAAGGAACTGAAATCAAAGTCTTCTATTACCGTACTTGTGTTGACATCGAGAGATCAGTTGAAGGATGAGCTGCAGGCATTAGAGATTGGAGCGGATGAATTCCTGACCAAGCCGTGCCATGGAGAACGTCTGCTTGCACGAATCCGGAATCTGGAGAAACGAATCGATCAGCAACAGAATCGATTGGAAGGTGGAGGTCTTTCCTTAGACCGCCAGACCGATACTTTGTATGTGGGCGAGGAAGTGGTAAGACTGACGGAACAGGAGGCAACAATCTTAGAACAGTTATTGCTGCATCCGGGTAGACTTGTGAGCAAACAGCAGTTATTTCAGGTATTGTGGGGAACGGAAGAATATATTGATGAGAATGCCCTGCAGGTTGCAATGACAAGGCTGCGTAAGACTTTGACAAAGCTATCGGTCGAGAGCCGGATCGTGACGGTTCGGGGACAGGGATATCAGATAGAGTGGTGATGGTATGAAAGATTGGTGGAAATGGTGTCGCGAATATGGGATATTTTTAATCGTGCTGCTGGTAATGGATGTATTTACCGGCGGCTTTTTGTGGTTAATGGATGCAAGATCATTTGGTGTATTATTTCTATTATTCTTAGGGGTTTCAATCCTTTTGTTTGTGGTTGGAGTGGGACTTCATATTCGGAAGGAGAGACGACAGCAGCAACAGCTGCAAAAGATATTTTTTGATATGTCGGACAATCAGGAACTGATGCCGGAAGAGAAGGAAAGATGGCAGCAGATGCCCTCCGATAAGCGGGCAGTATACGAATTCGCATATGATCGTATTCAGGAGTTAGGACAGAGAGAACAGCAGTTAATGCAGGAGAAGAAAGAGTACGAAGATTATATAGAAGCCTGGGCACACGAGATTAAGATTCCTCTTTCCCTGGTAACTTTAATATTAGAAAATCGCAAAGAAGAGATGTCAGCAGATGTGTATAAGAAGATGGATTATTCAAATCGAAAGATGCAGGAGTATGTGACGCAGATCTTATATTATGCGAGACTCAAGGCGGTACACAAGGATTATGTGATGGATGAGATCTGTCTGTGCAAGGTCTGTGAAGAGGTGTTGGAAGAATATACGGCATATGAAGATGGCCAGGTGATCGAATGGAGAAACAGGGTTGGCAGTGAGGTGGTGCTGACAGACTGTAAGGGATTACATTTCATCTTAGAACAGATTCTTAATAATGCGTGTAAATATATTGATCCCGAGAAAGAACATTCTTATATTGAAATGACAAGCTATCAGGAGGGGGATGTAATCTGGCTACAGATATCGGATAACGGACTTGGTGCGGAAGAAGGGGAATTGCCATTTTTGTTTGATAAAGGATTTACGGGAAAGACGGTGATCGGACAGGCGAAGGCAACCGGAATGGGGCTTTACCTTGTCGGGGAGATGGCAAAAGATCTGTCCATGCAATTGGATGTGGAATCAAAGGTGGGAGAGGGTTTTTGGATTCGGATGGGATTTCCGGTTATCTATAGATAAATTTTATAAAATATGGTATAGTTAGTGCCTGACAAAAGACTTGTTGTTACAGAGGACATGTCAGAATTAGAGGCAGGAAGGACATCAGATCATAATATGGCGAAGCAGATGACCGAATTGGAACAATATTATAATAAGTTTAATGAAGAGAAAAGGCTGTTAAGCCGTCATGGACAGGTGGAGTATATGACAACGATGCGATATATTCACAAATATCTTGCGGATATGCCGCAGGCGGTCATTCTGGATGTTGGAGCCGGTACCGGACGGTACTCCGTTGCGTTGGCAGACGAAGGATATGATGTGACAGCAGTTGAACTGGTAAAATATAATCTTGGCATACTGAAGTCAAAGAACAGCAGTGTGAAAGCATATCAGGGCAATGCGTTGAACCTTAAGCGGTTTGCAGATGAGAGTTTTGACATGACGCTGCTGTTTGGTCCGATGTATCATTTATATACGATGGAAGATAAAGTACGGGCATTGCAGGAAGCCAAACGGGTTACGAAGAAGAACGGAATTGTCATGGTTGCTTATTGTATGAATGAATATTGTGTCCTGACGTATGCGTTCAAGGAGAATCATCTGAAAGAGTGCATGGAACAGAATCGTCTGACGGAGGATTTTCATTCGAAGGCGGAGCCCAAAGATCTATACGATTATGTGAGGATTGAGGATATTGATGCGGTGAACCGGGCAGCGGGAATGGAACGAATCCAGATCCTGTCACCGGATGGACCGGCTGATTATATGCGTCCGGTGTTGAATGCAATGGATGAAGAGACATTTTCAGTATTTATGCAATATCATTTTGCAACGTGTGAACGGCAGGATCTGATTGGAGCAGGAGCGCATACGTTAGATATACTTCGGAAGGTTTGACATTTTTTTGTGTAAGTTGTGTAGGAATAAGATTGGATGGAAAGATTGGGAATATTGAGACAGGAGGATTCAGGTATGTTAGATCAACAGACATTTATGGATACAATTGCAAGTGTGGCAGAGATTATGCGGACAGCGGAAGTACCGATGACGGAGGAAGAAATCCTTGGTTATTTTGCGGATATGGATTTAAGTGATGCACAGAAGGCGATGGTGATGGATTATCTGAAGAATCCGCAAGCTGAGACGGAGGAAGAGGCTGTAGATTCGTCTGGCAACGAAGAGGAGAAGGCAGAGCAATCGAAAGTGTATCAGATGTATTTAGAAGATCTGGCGGGAATCCCACAATATGAGGAAGAAGAGAAGATTGCGTTGTATAAGGCACTGCTTGCGGGTGATGAGAAAGCGATTGAGCCGATTTCCATGTTTTCATTAGAGAAAGTGCTTGAGATTGCAGATAAATATATGGAACCGAAGTTATTGGTAGAAGATCTTGTGCAAGAGGGAAATGTTGCTCTTTTTATGAAGTTAAGTGAGTTGTGTGGCTGTGAAAAGGTATATGATGTAGAAGATGAATTAGAGAATGCCATAGAACAGGCAATCGTAGCCTATGCGTCTGAGATTAACAATGAGAGGGAACAAGAGAGATCATTGGTCGGCAAGTTGAGCTTAGTGCATGAAGCGAAGAAGTTACTAGCGGAAGAGAATGGTACAGAACCGACACTTGAAGAGTTGGCAGAATACACGAAGATGGATGTAGAAGAATTACGAGAATTGGAAGATTTTGTAAAGAAAAATGAGAAAAAATAAAGAATTCTTAAATTCGAACGGGAAGGATAGGTTTTTCTTTTGTAATTTGATATACTAATCCCAGTTATTAGGGAATACAATACGAGAGAAAGGCGTGCAGAAGATGTCAGAGAAACAGAAAATATTAGTCGCAGATGATGCAAGAGATATAAGGGAAGTTGTTCGGATCATGTTAGAAGATGCCGGATTTGAGGTTATCCTGGCAGTGAATGGAGAAGAGGCTGTGGAGAAGTTTTATCCGGATATAGATTTAGTGATTCTTGATATCATGATGCCGGAATGTGACGGAATTAATGCTTGTTCCAGAATACGGGAGAGAGCGGAAGTTCCGGTATTATTTTTGACAGCGAAGTCGGCAGAGTCTGATCTGATCGAGGGATTTGAGGCGGGGGGAGATGATTATCTGACCAAACCGTTTTCCTGTACAGAATTGTTATTGCGGGTGAAGGCACTTTTGAAAAGACCGCATATCGAGAAAGATAGCACAAAGTCCAGGTCACAGATTGTCATTCAGGATATTATTTTAGATAAAGATCTGCAGCAGGTTATCCGGGATGGAGAAGAGATTTCGTTAACAGAGATTGAGTATCGGATATTGTTGCTGCTGGCATCGAACAGGAATCATATCTTTACAGCAAAAGAGATTTATGAAGCAGTGTGGGAAGAGGCGTATATGCCGAATTCAACGAATACCGTGATGGTGCATATCCGTAATATTCGCAAGAAGTTAGGTGATACGGGACCAAGCCCGAAGTATGTACACAACATTTGGGGAAGGGGATATCGAGTTGTCTAGAGCTGTCTGTACCCTGAAAACAAAATTAATGTGGTATTTGCTTGGCGGAATCGCAGTTGCATTAGTGATCTCCATTGGCTGTGGATATTTGTTAGTGCAGGGTGGAATATATGCAATTGAGAAGATATACAATAACGAGCAGACGAATCGGACGTTTCAACAGCGCTATATGGAGAATCTGCAAAGTTATGTAACGAATCAGCAGATTAAGGTGGAGAATATTACCCAGTTGCAGGGTTGGGTAGAAAGCAATCCTTATGTATATATTTCAATATACCAGAATAACAGGGTTATATTCAATTCAGATGATATGTATCCAGATGAAGACGGGAAAAACCAAATTGACAGTGTTCCGTTGGTGGATACCTATACCAGTAATGAATTGATCGATTCCGATAAGATGTATACATTGGCACTGACGGATGGCTCAACGGCCAGCGTAGATATGTTCTGTTATGATTATTGGAAATATAATAATTACATCTGGGTTGTTTCCATCTGCTTGTGTATCTGTCTTTTTATCTGTATATTGGCGAATCTGTTAAAAGTGAAATTCAGTTATATCGATCAGATTGAAAATGAATTACAGATTCTGGAAGGCGGTAACATGGAACATCCGATCACGATCAAAGGAGAAGATGAGCTGGGGAACCTTGCCAGGGGAATTGAACAGATGCGTCTTTCCGTTATAGAGAATATGCAGAAAGAGAAGATGATGTTACAGGCCAACAAGGATCTGGTAACTTCCATGTCACATGATCTGAGGACTCCGCTTACGACCTTGACCGGATATTTGGAGCTTCTCAGCATGGATCGGGTGACGGAGCCGGAACAGCGTAGAAGGTATCTGGAACTCTCATTGGCAAAGACGAAGGAGATTAAAGAATTATCGGACGAGCTTTTTGAGTATTTTCTAATATATGGAGAGAATCGGAACAGAATTGATGTGGAGCCGGTACCGGCTTATGAATTAGTGATGGATCTGGTGGAGAATCAGTTTTTAAGTCTCGAGGAACAGGGATTTCAGGTGATTGCCCACAATCATGTAGATGAGAATACGGGTAATTGTCTGATCCATGTCAGATATATGCAAAGGGTACTTAATAATATTTTGTCGAATCTGTGTAAATATGCGGATGTAGCCAAGCCGATCGAGATCATTGCAAACCGGGAGCAAAGCTATGTGGTGATCCGGATTCGGAATGGAATACGAGAGAATCTGGATGAACATGAAAGTACCAACATTGGGTTGATCACATGTAACAGAATTATGAAACTGCAACACGGAAAGTTTCAGACGTATGCCGTGGAAGGTGAATTTATTGCTAAGCTGGTGATTCCACTTGAACCGGCAGCGAAAGCATTATAGAATGAAGAATAGAAGAAAGGAAGAATACAAGATGCTTGGAATTATAGGTGCAATGGATGAAGAAGTAGCAAAGATTAAGGAACATATGGAGCAGGTAGAGGAACGGACGATTGCGTCTATGAATTTCCTCAAGGGAACTGTCAAGGGACATCCTGTAGTGGTAGTGCGTTCTGGAATTGGTAAGGTGAATGCGGCAATCTGTACACAGATCTTAGCAGATGTTTATGGTGTGGACGCAGTGATCAATACAGGAATTGCAGGATCGTTAAATGCAGATATCAATATCGGAGATATTGTACTGTCAACCGATGCATTAGAACATGATATGGATGCGGTTGCATTTGGATATCCGGTTGGACAGATTCCTAGAATGGATACCTTGTCATTTACCGCAGATGAAAAGTTGCGCAAGATTGCAAAGGAAACATGTGAGCGTGTTAATACGGATGTGTCTGTATTTGAGGGACGTGTGGTAAGTGGAGATCAGTTCATTTCCGATAAAGCAAAAAAGGAATGGTTGGTTGAGAATTTTGCAGGATATTGTACAGAGATGGAAGGCGCGGCAATCGCACATGCAGCGTACCTGAATGGAATTCCGTTCCTGATCATCCGGGCGATTTCGGATAAGGCAGATGATTCTGCATCGGTAGATTACCCGGCATTTGAGGCAAAGGCGATTGAACATTCCGTAAGATTATTGCTGGCTCTTTGTGAAGCCTTATAGATAGTATAGAAGTATGGGTATAGATTAGTACAATATTATGGAGATCAGGAGGAATGACACGATCATGAATAAGATTGCAAGTTTTACAGTGAATCATTTAACATTGTTACCGGGAATTTATGTCTCGAGAAAAGATCATGTGGGGACGGAGACAATTACTACATTTGATCTTAGAATGACCAGACCGAATTATGAACCGGTCATGAACACGGCAGAGGTGCATACACTAGAACATCTGGGTGCAACCTTTTTGAGAAATCATTCGGTCTGGAAAGACAAAGTTGTTTACTTTGGACCGATGGGATGCCGTACAGGATTCTATCTGATCCTGGCAGGGGATTATGAATCAAAGGATATTGTGGACTTGATGAAAGAGATGTATGCATTCATGAAAGATTTTGATGGAGAGGTGCCGGGAGCCTGTGCAAGAGATTGTGGCAATTATCTGGATATGAATCTTCCGATGGCACGTTTTGTAGCTGAACGCTATTACAATGAAGTTTTATGCAATATAAATGAAGAAAGACTGGTGTATCCGGAATAATGAAATGTGAGCGCGATTATCATATATTCTCTAAAAGAAGATATGTTGCAGGGCTGTTGCTGATTATTGCAGCAGCTCTTATTTTCGTGGAAAATGATGCGTTTTTATATAAGAATACAATTGCCAGAGTGGTTTCTGTTGATAATACATTTTCACATGTGCAGGATGGACCTAACGAGGAAGAGGAGAAGTATTATGATCAGGAGATACAGGCAAAGGTGCTGAATGGTGACCGGAAAGGGGAACATATAGCATTGGAGAATACGTATTCACAATCCGGTGTCAATGACGAGAGATATTATGTCGGAGAACAGATATTTGTATCATTGAGGCAAGATACGAATTCCGGAACGATCAATGGAAAGAAAAGGGATTTTTTCCTTGCCTGTCTATGCGGAATGTTTCTGGTGCTGCTATTGATACTGAATGGCAGAAAAGGGGGAATCATTGCTGTTTCTGTATGTCTGAATGTATTGATTTTTTTATATGCGTTGTCATGGTATGGCAATGGAGGAGACCTGATACAAATGACATATATGCTTGTCCTTATATTTAATGGAATTACCTTAGTCTTTGCCGGAGGAGTGCATAGAAAGACTTTGGTTGCTATCATAGCCTCCCTGGCAACAACGGGAATCTGTTATGGAATATATGAGGTTGTGTTGCTTACGTCGGAACGACTGCCGTATGAAATGATGGACTATGTGGTGAATCCGTCCGATCTTTCTGAGTTGTTTCTGACCGGAGTTCTGATGGGAAGTTTAGGTGCAGTTATGGACGTGTCGATCAGTATTGCGGCAGGCGTATCGGAGATCCTTTACCGGAAACCTGATATTTCGGTAAAGAGTCTGGTCAATTCAGTCCGGGAAATGGGATATGATATTATGGGAACGATGATCAATGTATTGTTTTTTACTTATATCAGCAGTGCAATTCCTATTTTGGTGATAAAGATCAAGAATGGGTATACACTGTATCATTTAATTAATTTTCAACTTGTGTTTGAGTTGATTCGTTTTCTGATGGGTGCGATCGGGATTGTATTGGCAATACCGGTGGCAGGATTCTTTTCTGTGATTTTGTTGCGTATCTGGAAGAAAAAAGGAGAGAAGATGTCATGATATGGAAGTTAGGAATTATTCTGTTTTTTTTGATGGTGCTGATCGGCGGCAATCGGGGGCTTGATTCTTTTCTTGCGTTAGTGAGGACGTTGCTTGCGTTGTTAGTAAATGTCTATCTGATCTCATGGGGAGCTCCGCCTATATTAACTACGTTAGTTATCAGTATTTTTATTATAGTTACAGTTATCTATTTTCAAAATGGGGTTAATGCCAAAATGCATGCTGCGGTTATCTCTGTCATAGCTGTAATCTTTTTTATTATGATGACTTCCGGCCCGCTTTTATGGGCGGCTGGAATTAGTGGATATAACGAAATTGAACAATATGAGGAGATCAGTATGTATTTGTCTTCAGATCTGCAGATATCTATGTCTGCGGTGATGTTATCTTCTGTTTTGTTGGGGCTGTTAGGGGCAATAATGGATACAGCAGTCGCAGTAACTACGGCAGTCAATGAAGTATATGAGAATAAGAAAGAATTAGATGCAAAGCAGCTGTTTATTTCCGGATTGGCAGTGGGGAGAGATATTCTGGGAACTACAGTGAATACATTATTTTTTGCAGGTGTGGGTGAAAGTATTATGTTAGCAGTTCTTTTTACGAAGAATGAAGATGAATTTGCTTATATATTGAACTCAAAAGCGTTATTTAAAGAGCTTGCAGGATTGCTTACCGGAGGAATGGGATGTCTGCTTATTATTCCGGTAAGCAGCATAATTTGTGCTGTGTTATTAACGATATCGCAAGATGTTGGAAGTGATTCGGGAAACTTGTTACAAAAATGTTACATATATTTCAAAAAAGTCTTGAAAAATGTAAAATATGTGTTAAAATAGTCCTTGGTAACAGATAATATACTGTATCGGGAAGGAATGGACGAATGAGACACAAAGGGTTAGCATTAGTTACATTATTATTTACATTTAGTATGACAGTTTTCTTATCGGTAGACGTGCAGGCTGCTGTTAAGATGAGTAATAAAAAGTTAGTAGTAGAGATGGGAACAACACCTCAGTTACAATTGATCGATTCGGATGATGAATTAGAGGAAGAAGCGGATGATTGGAAAACATCAAACAGCAATGTGGTTGAAGTGGATGAAGAGGGTATCTTAACTCCGGTTTCTGTCGGAAGTGCAGTTGTAACAGCAAAGTTAGATGGTAAGAAATATACGTCCCGTGTAACCGTTGTAGATTATACCGGAATGTCAGAAGAACAGAAAGAGGTTGTAAGTTTTGCATTACAGTATGTAGGCAACCGTTATCGTTATGGTGGAACAAGCCTTACCAAAGGTGCAGATTGTTCCGGATTTACTTTGGCAGTATATAAGAACTTTGGGTATGATCTGACACATAACGCATATTCACAGATTGCAGATACAACGAAGGTTAAGATGAGAGATATTAAGCCTGGCGATTTGATTTTTTACGGTTCAAGTAAGAAAGCGTGTTCCCATGTTGCATTGTACATAGGTAATGGCAAAGTTGTTCACGCATCTACAGAGACAACGGGAATTGTAGTGTCTGATTATAAGTACCGCAAGTATGTTGCTGTTGGACGTGTGTTGGAGACAGAGACTTATCCGGGTGAAGCGACAGACGAGAGTGTAACCCGTTATGCCAATCAGCAGTAATTCAGAGTTATATAGAGAATATAGAATATAGACGGTGGATTATAGATATCCACCGTCTATTTTTATGACTTCACCGGTTAGGTATAATGGACTTTCATATAGTTGATAAACGAGTCTGGCAATCTCTTCCGGTTTTCCTAACCGACAGGAAGGAATCTCGTCACACAAAGCCTGTAGTTCTGCTTCATCAAAACAGGCATTCATCTGTGTATCGATAGCACCGCACGCAATGGCGTTGACTCGTACATGGCTAGGTGCTAATTCTTTGCCGAGAGCATGTGTGAATGCATTGACACCGCCTTTGGCGGCACTGTAGGCAACTTCACAGGAAGCGCCACTGATACCCCACATAGATGAGATATTGATAATATGCCCGGACTGTCGGCGTACCATATCCGGGATAAGGGGCTGGCTGCAATTGAACAGAGAAGATAGATTCGTCTGTATGATCCGGTTCCAATCGGAGGGACTCATGTCTGTTAATAGTCCGATATAAGATATACCGGCATTATTTACGAGAAGTTCGACATCAGGACATTGTTCTAATATCCGTCTCATCATAGAGGATGTAAATGTATAATCACTAACATCACCGGCAAATGCAAAGCATTGACAGTTGAGTGCTTCGATCTCCTGTTTCGTTTGTTCTAGATCCACGGTATGGTGGCAGGAATTAATGACAATGCAATCGAAGTGGTGTGCTAATTCCAAAGCACAGGCTTTCCCGATTCCGCGGGAAGCACCGGTTATAATAGCTGTACGTTTCATAGGATATCCTTTCTATAATAGAGATAATCGGGACTTGCCGGTAAAGGCAGATTATTAAGCATAACTGTAAGTTATACCCATATATATTATAGCATAAAGCAGTTGAAAAAGGAATGTAACTCTGTTATACTTATAAAGATTATGAACAAGTCTAAGGAGGCAGTACAATGGATAAAAAGACCATTTTAAAGGTATTTGGCGAGGCGTTTTTACGTTCAATGGTAGTTCTTATGGCTATCGTGATCTTAGGATTTTCTGTATTTTTCATTATAAAGGTACGTTCAGATAAGAAATTATTGGCGCAGCAGCCAACAACGGAAGAAGGCTCTACTTATAGTGATGAAGAATTACAGGCAATGTTAGATAAAGAGAATGCCGGAGACACCAAGGAAGATGCATCGACGGAAGATACAACGACGGAAGAAGCAACAACGGAAGAAGCAACAACGGAACAGGTTCCATCGAATGATAAGAAGATTGTTGTGTTGAACAGTACAAGTACAACAGGTCTTGCAGGAAAGTGGCAGACCAAGTTGTCAGGTGCCGGATTTTCTAATGTGGCAGCAGGTAACTATAGTGCAGGTGCAGAGGCACAGACGATCATTTATGTCAAAGAAGAAGGAATGGGACAGGATCTGGTTGCATATTTTGCAGATGCTGTAGTGCAGGTGGGCTCACCGAATGCAAGTTCCTGCTCAGTAACAAAGGGAAACATCGCATTAGGGGATGCGGATATTATTATTGTTGTGGGGAATAGTGATACAACAGTTCAATAATGAGGTAGAGTATGAAGAATAGAATCCAACTATTGGATATCGCAATAGATATCGATTCTACAAATGTGGCCGGTGAGGTTACCATACAGTGTTTGAATGAAGAAAGCAGTAAAGTGATTTATTTCGTGAATAGCGAGACTTTACTGCTTTTGCAGGAAAATGAGGAATGGAAATATGTGGTAGAAGAAGCAGATCTGGTGCTTCCCGGCAATACAAGTGTGAATAACAGCGTGAATGAAGTGTTGGGACATAAGAGGGATCCGTTCTTTTTTGAGAGTTATTTTGATCAGATATTGGATCATGCGGCGGCAGTCGGGAATGAGATATTACTTGTGGCAGAGAATGAGGAGCGTTTCCTTTCTGTGCAGGAGAATATTCATGAAAGAAGGCCATATCTTACGTTTAGTGGCATGTTTTTGACCGAACAGGAAGAATCTTTAGATCATATTGTCAATGAGATTAATTCCGTTGCTCCGGATATTTTACTAATTGCATTGGAAGAGTGCAAGCAGCTTCAACTGTTACAGAACTACCGCAATAAGATGAATGCGGGGGTAACATTGTTTACGGGTGGAATATTGTATAATCAGGCGGTAGCAGAGGCACAGGTGCCGGAATCCATTCAGAAACTGAAGATGGACAATCTATATAAGTGGTCGAAGAAAGATGGCAGAATTAAGACATTTTTTAATAATCTGCGTATGAAATTACGCTTGAAACAACAGAGAAAAGACAAGGAATAGAAACTGCTTAGGCATTTTTCATAAAAGAGTTTGGGCAATAACACAAAAAGACCGTATTGTTTAGGTGTTTTGCACGACTTTTGTCGGTATTTCAGCGGCTGCAGGACTTGAAATTGAGATTTATAGGTACTTTTAGATAATAAAAATTGAGAAACAATGTGCATATTTCTGATAATAATTAGAAAAAGGACAAAATGAACAAAGAAATTAAATTTTCTTTGTTCAATAATAATATTTCTTTTGAATGGTAAATGAGGTATTATAACACTATGATTTAGTCAGCAGAAATTATTTACAACTCAAGGAGGAAGAGAAAATGGCTAGTTTATCACTTAAAAATATTTACAAGATTTATCCAAACGGTTTCAATGCTGTTAAGGATTTCAATCTTGAGATTGAAGACAAGGAGTTCATCATCTTCGTTGGACCATCAGGATGTGGTAAGTCTACTACACTTCGTATGATCGCAGGTTTGGAAGATATCAGCTCTGGTGAGTTATGGATCGGAGACAAGATGGTTAACGATGTAGAGCCTAAAGATAGAGATATCGCAATGGTATTCCAGAACTATGCTTTGTATCCACATATGTCAGTATATGACAACATGGCATTTGGTCTTAAGTTAAGAAAGGTTCCTAAGGAGAAGATTGATAAGCAGGTACATGAGGCTGCTAAGATTCTTGATATCGAGCACTTACTTGATAGAAAGCCTAAGGCTTTATCAGGTGGTCAGAGACAGCGTGTAGCTATGGGTCGTGCAATCGTTCGTGAGCCTAAGGTATTCTTGATGGATGAGCCTTTATCAAACTTGGATGCTAAGCTTCGTGTTCAGATGCGTGTTGAGATTTCTAGATTACATCAGAGATTACAGTCAACTATCATCTATGTAACACATGACCAGACAGAGGCTATGACACTTGGTACAAGAATCGTAGTTATGAAGGATGGTATCATTCAGCAGGTTGATACTCCTCAGAACTTATATGACAAGCCAACCAACTTATTCGTAGCAGGATTCATGGGTATGCCACCAATGAACTTCATCGAGTGTAAGGTTGTTAAGTCTGGTGCAGATGTATTGTTAATGTTCGGTTCTCACTCAATCAAGATTCCTGATTCAAAGGCACAGATCTTAATTGAGCAGAATTACATTGATAAAGAAGTTGTATTAGGTATTCGTCCAGAGGATATTCATGATGAGCAGTTGTTCCTTGAGTCTTCTCCAGAGAGTATCATTGATGCAAGAATTACTATCTACGAGATGTTAGGTGCAGAAGTTTACTTATACTTCACAATTGATCAGTTTGATATTACTGCAAGAGTTAATGCTCGTACAACAGCTAGACCTGGTGATACAGTACAGTTAGCATTCGACTTAAGCAAGATTCATATCTTTGATAAAGAAACAGAGCAGAAGATTTTAGACTAATCTCTTGCTTTCCCCAAAAAAGCGGTCGCTTATGCAACCGCTTTTTTACTTTGCAAAGAAGAAGATAATTGCTTTGAAATTCCGTGCAGGCACAAAAATGAGCAGGTTATTATATTACCTGCTCATTCTTAGTCTTAATATAATTCTTCAATATGACTGAAGCTCCATGCATGGATATTCAACTCTACAATTGCGGTACCGCAGTATTCACAAACCTTAGCACCTAAGGAAGAGATTGGTGCACCGCAGTTCGGACAGTTCAACCCTAATGCATGATCAAGTTCATTCTCAACAAGAGCACGATCCTGAATGTAGATCAGATCGGTATTAAATTTGGTCTGATACTTATATTCGCTCGATCCTTCTGTTATATTGCCATTGGAATCTGTGATTGTATGATAACATTCTAAGGCTGTCTGAAAGGTAATGATGCATCTTCCGGCAGTCGTACGATACTGATTGATCTCTGTACGATGTATGTGTATCTGATCGTATCGTTCATGCTGTCCGTTAGCGAATAACATTTCAACATGATTTTCTAATTGTTGCTTTAATTCTGTAGTGCCGTCTGTTAAACGGCTTGGATTACGTTCTGTAATGGCTCTTAGATAAGAGGTAAGTACATTCTCTGCCCGATCCTTCATCTCGTTATATTGAAAGTCCGGAAAGTCTGCTACGATCTTAGGCAGCAACAGGCTGGTCATGGCAGATACCGACTTAGGTGTGGATGCATATTCCTGTTTCATCTGGGATGCTGCTTTTGTAATGTCTGATGTTCCAAACAGAGTACGTGATAATTCCTGCGTTTTCTGTTTGATCCGGTAGACCAGATAATAGACTGCACCGACAATTGCCAACAGAAGCAATAGGATAATAATAACGGGTAAATATTTCATTGGTTCTCCTTTTTAGTTCCAAACACCGAGATAGTATAGCAGTGCAATGATTGCAATAATGGCAATCACAGTAATCACAATCTTAGGAATTGACAGAGGAGTCTTTCCGGCTACTTTGCCGGTCTGACCATTTACCATGAATTGATATACCTTATCGTTATATTTGAAGTTGGAAACCCAGATCGGTAACAGCAGATACTTATATGTAATATCTCGAAAATCGGTATCTAGCTGGATGTTACGGGTGTCGTCTGCATTGTGCTTTGAACGGATATCGCTGGCGACATGCCGGGTAATCCGTTCTTTCATTAATTTCATGGCTTGTTTCCATGCATCTTTTAATCCTAAGGAATAACGTTCTGCAACAAAGCCTGCGATATATTCCGGCTTGTAGGCTTCATTCTTCTCGGTATCAAATGGTTCTAACTGGCGAAGCATATACATATCGTGCTTTGAAGTTGCAAGCACCAGTTCATCATTAATGAATTCCGTATGGGTACCGGAAGTGTGGTGCCATGTAGTCTCTACGTGTGTATTACCATCGCGGTCTTTGCGGGTATGATTGATTCCGTATTCCCCTTTATAAGAGGAAGTAGTGTTACTATCAAAGGTCCAATATGGTAAGTAGATTCCGTTGAAACGCTTTGGTTTGGCACTTTCTTTGGCAAGCTTTGGACAGAACCATTTTCGCTTGATCCACTTTTTGAATAATTCAGAAGCTTCCTTATCGCTGATAGAAAATGGAACAACGCCGCCGGGAGCAATCGTATCCTGCTCGTTGGCTTCCATTACCTGATTGGAACCACAGAATGGGCACACCGCTGCAGTCTGCATCGTATCATAGATGGATTCTGCACCACAGGCTTTACAAAGAACCGTCTTGGTGGCAACACCCCAGTCTTTGTTAGCTGTCTTGGTAGCGGATAGAAAATCTAATTCCTGTGCTTTCTTTGGTTTATCTTTTTTTACCGGAATCGCTTCTTCATATTCGCAGTAAGGGCATTTCATTTTGCCGGAAGCAGGGTCAAAGTCCATGACTCCGCCACATTGTGGACACTTCTTGTCAGTCTCTTCTTTGGTATCCACGATATTCATATCATTCAAATCGTCCATGTTCTCCTCCTCTGTGATATATAGATATGCAAAAATAATCGGGTCATATACATAATGTTTGAATGTTTTTGTTGCTATTACATTATGGATATATCCATTATAAAGGGATGGGGCAGGATAAGCAATCATATTCTAATATATTTGCTAATACAGGATGTTTAATTTTCTTGTATGATTATTGATAATTACTTAAAACTGAAAATTGAAAAAAACAATAAATATGTTATAATATGACTAATAAAGTAATAGATGGGAGAATGTAACAAGTGGATAGTACGATATTAATTGGTATTTGTGATGATAACGATTATATACATGAATTGATAGAGACGCTTATGGAATTATATAAGAATAAGTGCCATATAAAGTATGAGTTAAAACATTATTATAGAGGATCAGAGTTGCTGAATGCTTCACCAGAATTGGATTGCTTGTTATTAGATATTGATATGCCGCAAATGAATGGATTAGATGTAGCAAAGGAACTAAGAAAAATGGGGGTTGATTATAAAATTGTTATGCTGACTATTAGAGAAGATTTGTATAAGGAGGCATTTAAGATTCAGGCATTTCGGTTTATATCCAAACCAATCAGCAAGAATGAATTTTTTTCTGTGTTAGATGATATTAGAGATCATCTAATTGGACGAAAATGTGTTAAGGTGCATCGGGATGGAATTATATATGAGATTATGGAAAAGGATATATTGTTTGTAGAGGCGGGTGATTCTGCATCATGTCTATATACAAAAAAGTCCGAATATAGAAGCGATTATTCTCTCAAGAAGTGGAATGAAATATTAGATGATAGAATATTTTTTCAATGTCACAAATCTTATCTTGTGAATCTGGGAATGATAGATAGAATTGAGAAACAAATTGTTTGGCTGTTGAGTGGAGATAAAATACAGGTGTCAAGGAGATTATATCAACCATTGCTAAAAGCATATATGGCTTATGATGTGAAAAGGAGATAGGGGAGGGAAAGAATTGATTGTATTAACAACGTATTTAACAACGAGCATATCATATTTTTCTTTTTTTTATATATTTTTTAATAAGTGTATGAGAAAAAATATATATAAACGAGATATAAGCGTTATTGTTGCGGTAGCAATATTATGTATAGATGCTTTTTGTGATATTCATTTGCAGAGTACATTGGGTCCCTTTCCTCTTTACATATGTGTTGTTTTAGGTATGTTATATGGATTATTTCAAGTTTCGGTAATAGAAATAATACCGCTTGGAATAGGTCAGTGGCTGATTCTAAGTAATATAGAAAATGTATTTCGTATTCTTTTGCAGAAGTTAGAAATAAACGATCAATTGAGATTTTGCATAACAGATATCGTTATTTCTATGTTGTTATGGTTTTTATATTGGATATTGAAAAGAAAAAATTATCTCTATTATTTGCAATTACCGTCTAAAGCATGGTGGTTGTTGGATGCTGTGATGTTTATACTTACGTTTGTTATGGAATTTTTCGGATACATTGTTGCTATGGAGACGATTAATGTTAGGATGTGCATATTCGGCAGAAAAATCGTAGTGGTGGCAGAGTTCATGATTTTGCTTCTGCTATATTTAATTATTTTCTATTTTAATAAGATGAATCATTATAGAATGCAACAGGAAATCATGGAAAAATACAATGAGCAACAGCAAAAATATTACTTAGAATTACTAGAGAGGGAAAAGAAAACAAAGATATTTCGACATGATATGGTGAATGATTTATTGGAGTTAGATCATTATTGTAAACGGGGTAAATACGAACAATTAGAGCAGTATCTGGATGGAATGCTTCAAGATATTAATTTAATATCACAAAACTATTACGATTTGGGAAATGATGTTATTAATACAATTGTGAATTGCTATTTGTCTCCGCTTAAGGAAAGATATGCTATTAGTGTGAAGGGATTGGCTAAAGAAAATTTGGGCATTGCACAAAGAGATTTATGTATTATTGTTGGAAATCTTGTAAAAAATGCTGTGGATGCTGTCCGGACACAGGATACTGGTTATATAAATTTTGAGGTGGAGACAGGAAAAGACAATCTGGCAATCGTAGTACAAAATTCTTTTGTGGGAAATATTATGTATGATAAAGAAGGTAATGTTATTAGCACAAAGGAGGATAATGGGAATCATGGATATGGACTTAAGTCTGTATACATAGCAGTACAAAAATATAAGGGATTATATTGTGCCACGGGGGAAGATGGAGAGTATAAGGTAGAAATATATTTGCCAATAACCGTTGACGGTGAAATATGACCGTTCATGGGGATGTGTGTTGAATAATGTAAATTGTTGTCGTATGGTGAAAGAGTAACTGGTGTGCTTATGTTGAAAGGAGGGGGGAGTGTTACTAGGAGAAAATGACAGCTGGTGGGAATGGATAAAACGTCTATTCCGATAAATATCAGTTTCACCGTACATATATAATATACAAATCCCTTGGAAAATGATCAAATTATATCGGTTTGAAAGTGAGGAAATGTATATGAAAAATAAAAAAAGAATTTTTTGTATGTTAACGTTACTATTATGTATGGGATTGGGGGTTGCAATTTTTGCAGCTACTTATAAAGGAAATCTTGTATATAATGGGAATAAGATTGGATATGGTCAATTAGATCATAATAAGACAAGCAACACAGCATCTGGTGCAACATATTCTGATTCGTCAAATGGCAGATATGCGTTTGTGATGACAAATGCATATAGCAAAAGTGGTACACTGCTTGCAACAAAAAGTGATACGGGCTCATTGGTGGCGGCTGCAGCAATTGCTGGTGTAGATCCATATTATTATAAAAGTTTACATACTATTAAGAAATCGAGTGATGGTAGTCCTTTAGCAAGTACAACATTATATTCATATAAATAGTTGAAAAAAGGGGAGTTGTTTTATATGTACGGTGACAAATCAAAGAAATGGATAATGCTTTGCCTTGGAAGCATATTATTTTTCTGTATAGTATGTGTGATATATATGATAGATGTATCGAAAAGATGGGATAATGTATGGGGAATGAATGGAAGTTACATTATATATGAAAATGGTGCAGATAATCCACAGCGAATACAAAAATGTGTATTCGATAAGACGCTATATCAGGATTATCGGTTTCGGTTCGGCATTGCTCAGACAAAAGGAACATGTACGATTCGATTATTGGATGAACGGGAAATGTGTATTAAAGAATGGAAAGATGTTTCTATGGATTTTGAGGAAATATTAGAGGAAAATGTTGCTGATGCATTAGATACAGTAGAGGTGGTTGCCAGCGGAGATTCAATTGATGATGATGTTGTGTATCGAATTGATATAGACGGAAAGAAAAACTTTAAGAAGATAATACTGAACGACTAAATGAGTATGGATAGGAGAGGGTTGTGATGAAGAAGTGGATGATCGGGATTGGTTTGGTGGTTGTAATCACAGGATTGGCAGCTGTTGTTTTAATAGCAACACATGATGATTGGGAAACTATGTGGGAAACTCAGATCTATTTTTATTCAGAGCATGTTGAGGGAGATGAAACAAGTGGAGGAGCACAATTTGCCTATGATAAGGAGAGATATCGGAAAATAAAGTTAGAGGTTAATTCACAGATCATAGGTAGTGATGGAACAGTGAGAATCAAGGATGTGAAGGGAAAGGTATTGGAGGAATGGGAGATGAATGGACAGGAGGTTTGGGAAGGTGAATTGGAATCGGATCTTGTCAAGCAGATGGACACGATTGAAATTATTATGAATGAAAAGAATTGTGACGGTAACTGTCACTTTATATTATATGGAAAGAAAAGGTTATCTGTCATTATTAGAGATATATTTGCAGAGTAGAGGCATATGGAGGGAAAGAATGAAAAGAAGATTTATTCATTATCGGATATCTTCTGCATTTATGATAATCGGAATTATAATATCATTTATTTGTTTCTTTAACAGTATGAATTTATATCATTTAATGAGTATGCAGAAGAAAGAATCTAAAGAATATGAATATGTGTCACATAAGCAATGCAATTATCTGAATATGGGAGAATCGGTGGATGTGAATGAACTTTTAGCGGTATCAAAAGGAATTGTTCGGGTTCAGGATCTACTATTGTATCGTGATTCTAGTCAGGCACCGGGTTTAACAGATGTCATTATGACACAAAAGGAAAAATTAAATTATCCTGTTGTGGAAGGAGAAATACCAGAAACAGATGCTGACATAGAAGAACCCACTGTTATATTGGGACGGGGATTTTTGGCAGATACCACCGAACAATCCGGGAAAAGGTATTATACCTTAGATGGAATTTCGTTTCGTGTATGTGCGGTAATTGGAACAAAGAGCAGTGATCTACTTGATTATAAAGTGATTATTTACAGTAAGGGAGCGTCTGATTCGATACGGAGAAAATGGAATACATTGGAGAACATGACGTTTGCATTAGAGAGTAATAAAGCGAATACAGACGAAATGTTAAAAGAAATACAAGTAAATGTGAAACAAAGTGGGAAGAAGATTGCAGTAAATGGTGGGGGGACGATGGAGGATCGATTACCGGGGATCGATTCAGATGGAAAATATTATGTGATTGTGTTGCTGTTTTGTATAGTTAATGTTGTTATCGTATCAGAGTATTGGATTAAGAGCAGATATAAGGAAATTGCACTGCGTAAGATGTTAGGGTATTCGGATGGGCGAATCTACGCGTTGTTGTATCGTGATATGGTTATCAATGTGTCTGCAGCTGTAGGAATGGCGGTTGTTATACAGGTGATCATACAAAATGTATGGAAAGAATACATACAACTTTATATGGAAGAATTTGGATATTATATTGGAATCAGTGTGTTGTTTGTATTTGGAATTAGTGCAGTCTTTATGTGCTATCCAATAAAGATATTAAAAAAGAGTGATATATTACAACAGCTTATGGCAAAGACTTGATGGATTGTGGGGATGAGAAAATGAAATTACGAAATTTATTAGTCTTGTATACTAGACAAACACGAAAGCACCTTTGGAAAGGTGTTATGCTCACGGTGCTGTTTACAGTTGCGATTGTAATGATGCATTTGGCAATCTATCAGTGGATGAAAAGTCAGTATGATATCCTTCAGGTAAAACAACAATTTCCAGACAGAGATAATTTGTATAATATTAAAGTATGGTTGTATGATGATGGAGAAGCAACGAATCAGGGATTGAGAGATTTTATTGCAGGATTAAAGGGCATTAATGGAGTGGAATTAAGTGGTAAGTTCTATTTGAGAAGACTCGTGTTTGAGGAACTTATGGAGAATCAAGATTTCTTGTCTTATAATGCGAATATTCTTGCAAATACACCGTTTCAGGATTATCCATCAGAGGTGCAATTATTATTTGTAGATCGTGAGATGACATCCATTCTGGATATTCAGGAATTGGCAAAGGCAAAATGTAGTAATAAAGTACCATTATTAGTTGGCACTAAGTATAAGGATTATTTCCAGATGGGAGATATATATACGGATAGTAATACCGGATGTCAATATCAGATCTGTGGGGCAATTCCAGACGGACTACGTTTGCCATCCAACCTTTTGTTTTATTCTCCAGAAGCTTATCAGGCGACAGATGATATATTGTTAGCATTATATGAAAAACAGGTTGATCCAAGTGGAATTTTTTTATCTAATGCATCCAATAGTATTTATTGTAAGACGGATGGAAATATGGAAACAGTGGAGGAGATTAAGAAACTTGCACAGAAGAATTTTATTGATGTTGATATAAATACGATTGATGAGTTGATAACACAATATAAAGAGAAAAATAGAGATTCACTTCAGACCACGGCATTATTTACAGGAATGACGGTAGTTTCTGCGTTTCTTGCAATAATCTCATCCTCGATCATTCAGATTATTTTGAGAAAGCAGGAATATGGAATTCTTTTTGCAAACGGAGTGTCACGATTAGAAAGCATTAAATTGATTGCAATGGAGAATGGTGTACGACAAGGAATCGCATTTCTAGTTGCAACATTGTATGTCCTGCATAGAGTGATGGAATATGGAACTTCGATGTATTCGGAGGCGGTAAAAATATTCTGTAATATGGTAATAGCAAGAACATTTCTTATTGTATTCCTGTTATGGGTATTTAGTACATGCATTCCAGCACTGTTTCTTAACCGAATGAAAACCGTGGAATTATTGGGAGGAAATGAGCTATGATAAAATTACAAAATGTTACCAAGATATATGAGGGAAGTGATTATAAAACGACGGCTCTAGATGAGGTTAATCTGGTGATAGAAAAAGGTGAATTTCTCGCAATTATGGGGCCGTCTGGTTCGGGAAAGACAACATTGTTAAATATTATCGGATGTATGGATACTCCAAGTAGTGGAAGTTACTTTCTTGACGGAGAGGATGTATCAAAGTATTCCTCAACAAAACTTACCGGAATACGTAAGAACTATATTAGTTTTGTTTTTCAGAATTTTGGGCTGCTGCAGGATTATACGGTTTATGAGAATATTGAGGTTCCGCTGTTGGCAAAGAATGTCCGGCGTAGTGAACGGAAACAACGTATGGATGAGAAGATGAAACTTTTGGGGATTGAAGGTATGGGAAATAAACTTCCATCACAGTTATCTGGAGGGCAACAGCAAAGGGTGTCAATTGCCAGAGTGTTAGCTGCGGATAATCCGATCCTTTTGGCAGATGAACCAACTGGAGCGTTGGATCAGAATACCAGCCGTGAGCTGATGGAACTTTTTTGTAAGCTACATGAGGAAGGTAAAACAATTGTTGTGATCACACATGATCCGTATGTGGCTGAATATGCAGATAGAAAACTACAGATTGTAGATGGAATGTTACGAGAAGATTAACTGCAGTTAAAATGATTGAATTATTAGTATATAGAAACAGGGTAATTATGTAACGGTTTATGTTGCATAATTACCCTTTTATATTGTCATGTATTAACAGAAATAAATAACTGTAATCTGTACTTACTGAATATCATTATCGTCAAATACATCACCACATTCCGGACAGAATTTCGGTGGATGAGTTGGATCTTCCGGCTGCCATCCGCATTTGTCGCAACGATATAATGGAGCACCGGCAGGCTTCTTTGCACCACATTCTGAACAGAATTTGCCCTGGTTCACGGCACCACAGGAACAAGTCCAGCCTTCAACAGGTGCGGGTTTTGGAGAACCACAGTTGGAACAGAATTTGCTTGTGTTCACGGTTCCACAGGAACAGGTCCAGGAGTCTGCTGCCGGAGCACTTGGTGCCGGACTAGGAGCTTCCGGAGCTGCTGGAGCTGGTGAGGTAGGTGGAGTGTTATTCTGCTGCTGTCCCATAGCGAACAGAGAGTTTGCATCCATGCCACCTGCCATATTTGCCATGTTCATACCGGCAAATGCCATCATAGGTCCGGTAGAAGTATTGGAAGCAGCGGACTTCATTGCCTCTGCCTGAGCACCGACTAAGGTAGCGGCTGCCATATTCGGATTACGAAGAACAGCGGTCTTCTGAAGATCCTTGATCATCTGTTCATCCTCTTCGGAAGCCTTGATTGTATTCACACCAAAGGATACAACACGGATACCTCTTAACTGTCCCCATTTCTCAGAAAGTTCTTTGTTCAGTGCATCTGCCACTTCCATGGTGTGGGCAGGAATTGCACTGTAACGGATTCCCATAGCAGAGATCTGCGCAAATGCAGGCTGAAGTGCAGTCATCAACTCGGTCTTTAACTGGCTGTCAATCTGATCTCTTGTATATTCATCGGTTACATTACCACATACGTTGGTATAGAACAGGATTGGATCGAAGATCTGGTAAGAATACTCACCATTACAACGAACAGAAATGTCAACGTCCAATCCAATGTTTGTATCCACTACACGGAAAGGAACCGGATTGGCAGTTCCATATTTGTTACCCATGATCTCTTTCGTGTTGAAGAAGTATACACGCTGATCTTTTCCGGTATCACCGCCAAAGGTAAAACGCTTACCGATCTGAGCAAATGTCTTTGAAACATTGTCACCGAGATCACCGAACAATAAACTTGGTTCAGATGAAGTATCATATAAGAATTCACCTGCCTCGGCACAGAACTCTACGACCTTACCCTGATCTACGATGATCATACACTGGCCTTCATTTACCGCAACAACAGAACCGTTGGTAATGATATTGTCATTGCCCTTGTTGCCGGAGCCAAACTTGCTGTTGGTCCGTCTGTGTCCTTTGGTTACCAATACATCGGTGTCAAGGGAATCGCAGTAGAAATACTCTTTCCACTGGTCAGCGGTTACGCCACGGATGGCACCGGAAATTGCTTTAATTAATCCCATAAATCTTCTCCTTTTAAATGGTATTCATGTAAAATGATCGTTATATCATGAGCATCGCTCATGATCACATTTAACAATTCACCCTTGCAAGCAAGTGAATTGTTATCATTATATCGTACTTGATAAGCAAATGCACGGTCATTTATACAGGTTCTATAAGTTACATGTACAATAATTATATAATTTTTGTCGGATAATGTCTACAAATATTCTATTGTGTTGTAAAACAGATAATAAATAATCGGGACAGAAATCGTGCTTTATTATTAAAGGGCTTTGTGGTATTGTAAATACATGGAATTGCAAGTGCTTGCAGGGTTACCCAAATGCATAGCAATGTAGTAAACTGTGGCAGGATTTTTTGTTCCAACACTATAATATGATTGCGTGGTATGAGATATGAGTTTAGAGAAGAATCAGGAGTATGAGATTACAATAGAGGACATTGGAAATGAAGGCGAAGGGATTGGTCACATTGATGGCATGGCGGTATTTGTGAAGGACGCGGTGCCGGGAGATGTGGCAAGGATCAGGATCATCAAGGCAAAGAAGAATTATGCGTATGGCAGACTGATGGAGATTCTGATTCCGTCTGTTGACCGTGTGGAACCGATCTGCCCGCATGCAAGACAGTGTGGTGGCTGTTCCATCATGCAGCTTCGCTATGAGAAACAATTGGAATGGAAGCAGAGCAAGGTGCTGAACTGTCTGAAACGGATTGGTGGAATTGCGGATGTGGAAAGCAAGATGGAACCGATCATTGGGATGGGTAGTGTTTGTTTCAATGAAAGTGGAGATGATCTGTGCAAAGAGACTGACGGGCAAGAGAATAATATGTTGGATGATGAGAAAATGAGTGAGGTAAAGGAAAGTTTTCCAGCTATCCGCTATCGGAATAAAGCCCAGTTTCCGGTAAGGAAGGACAAAGATGGGCATACCGTGATCGGCTTCTATGCCGGTCGTACGCATCATGTGATCGATACGGATGTCTGTTATCTACAGGCTCCGGTCAATGATGAGATTATTCGGAGATTTCGTTCTTTTATGGAACGGTATCAGGTAGAACCGTATGAGGAGGAACATCATAGTGGTCTGGTACGTCATATATTGACAAGAGTAGGAAAGAAGACCGGAGAGATCATGGTCTGTGTGATCATCAATGGTACGGAACTGATCGGACAGCTTCCGTCTAAGAATGGTGGAAAGTATGCAAATGTAGAACAGGAATTAGTGGATTGTCTGAAGGATATTCCGGGTATGACAAGCATTTCTCTTAATGTGAATCGGGATAAGACGAACCGGATTCTCGGTACACATTGCCGGACTATCTGGGGAAGTGATACGATCACCGATTATATTGGCAATGTCAAATACCAGATCAATCCGCTGTCATTTTATCAGGTGAACCCGAAACAAACAGAGAAATTGTACCGTAAAGCATTGGAGTATGCCGATCTGCATGGTGATGAAACGGTATGGGATCTTTATTGCGGCATCGGAACCATTTCTTTATTCTTAGCGCAGAAGGCGAAGAAAGTAATGGGTGTTGAGATCATACCGGAAGCAATTGATGATGCCAGAAAGAATGCGAAGATGAATGGATTTGATAATGTGGAATTCTTCGTTGGAAAAGCGGAAGAAGTGTTGCCGGAACAGTATAAGAAATATGGCGTGTACGCAGATGTGATCGTGGTCGATCCGCCGCGCAAGGGCTGTGACGAGGTTGCACTTAACACCATGATCACGATGGCACCGAAGAAAATTGTGTATGTGAGTTGTGATCCGGCTACCCTCGCAAGGGATGTGAAGGTACTGGTGGCAGCGGGATATGAGGTAGAGAAGGTGTGTGCTGTGGATCAGTTTGGACATAGCGGGCATGTGGAGACTGTGGTAGGACTACACAGAAAGGATATGTAGAAATCCTTGAATTTACGCACTTTGTAGAGTTTTTCAGTTTCAACAAAATTGGTGAAAATCACAGGGAAAAAGAGCTTGTGAGGAAAGTAACTGTTGTTGTAGCGTTAGACCTCGG
>QWCE01000956.1_pt1 | contig 56748 bp, 50 predicted proteins | sample 1972531 | NCBI WGS metagenome assembly QWCE01 (sample SAMN09866716, study PRJNA288562) | Human gut metagenome isolate term4_stool, whole genome shotgun sequencing...
TCACCAGCCAGAAGAAGTGGGTCTACTACTCGGATGAAAGGTAAGGTGTGACAGTATGGGAATGAAAGCATCCAACGCCATTGCGACGTTTTTTAAGTATTTTGTCCTGATTCTGGTTGGCCTGATCATGATCTATCCCCTGCTGTGGATGGTCAGCGCTACCTTCAAGGACAACAGCGAGATCTTCGCAGGCATCGGCCTGTGGATCAAGAACCCCACGCTGGAGGGTTATAGGAACGCGCTGAACAACTTCGGCGGTTCCATCAACATCCTGCAGGCCATGCTGAACACCTACTCTTACGTTCTGCCCAAGGTCATCTGCACGGTGGTCTCCTCCTGCATTGCAGCCTACGGCTTCGGCCGTTTCGACTTCCCCGGCCGGAAGATCCTGTTCAGCATCATGCTGGCCACCCTGTTCCTGCCGCAGGTCGTTCTGAACGTCCCTCAGTTCCTGCTGTACACCAAGTTCGGCTGGGTCAACAGCCCGTTCTATCTGGCCATCTGGGTTCACTGCGCATTTGCAACTGAGACCTACTTTGTTTACCAGCTGGTGCAGTTCATGCGCAACGTCCCCCGTGATCTGGACGAGGCTGCCGCCATCGACGGCTGCAACTCCTTCCAGACCCTGTACAAGGTCATCGTCCCCATGCTGATGCCCGCTCTGGTGTCCTGCGCACTGTTCCAGTTCATGTGGAGCTGCAACGACTTCATGGGCCCGCTGCTTTATGTGCAGACCCCCGCAAAGTACCCGATGTCCCTGTTCGTCAAGCTGTCTATGGACGGTGATACCGGTTTTGCATGGAACCGCATTCTGGCTCTGTCCCTGATCTCCATCCTGCCGCAGCTGATCGTCTTCTTCTGTGCACAGGATCAGTTCGTCGAGGGCATCTCCGCCGGTGCTGTCAAGGGCTAAGCGCTCCTCTTCCTGCGGAACTTTCTGACGTAACGCAAAACGCCCCCTGTGCACACGGCACAGGGGGCGTTTCTTTTCAGCGGTTGCTCTTGCGGTACTGCAATGGCCCCACGCCCATCGTCTCGCGGAAGACGCGGCGGAAGTGGGCGGCGGAAGCAAAGCCCGTCTGCTCTGCCACGGCGCTGATGTTCAGGTCGGTGGTCTCCAGCAGGTGCTGCGCTGCCTCGATGCGGCGGCCATTGATGTAATCCACGATGGACTGGCCCGTGACCCGCCGGAACAACCGGCTCAGGTAGTAGGGCGAGAGGTAGAACCGCGCCGCCACATCGGTAAGGGAGAACTTCTGCGGATAGTTCGCGGCGAGGTAGGCGCAGATCTGTTCCACCGTCTCGTTCCGTGGCCGGGCCGAGGAGCGCTCGGCCTTGCACTCCTGCTCCACATAGTGCAGCAGCAGCGACAGGTAGATCATGCCGGGGCTGTCCGGCTCGCCCGCCGCGCTCCGCATCAGGTTCAGCAGGGTGCGCAGACGGCTGGACCACTGCACCGGCCCGTACAGCACCATCTGGCTGCCCGGCTCGAACAGGGGGCCGAAATCCCGCTGCATCACGCCCTTCAGCTCCGGCAGCACCGCCGCCGGGAACCGACAGCCCGTCAGCTCCGGGGCCAGATGGCCCGTCTGGCGCAGCACGCCGCCCCCCGGCCCCAGCAGCAGCACGCAGCCGGGGTTGACCAGCACCGCTTCCTCCCCCCGTTGGAGGGTGCAGCTGCTGCCGGACACCAGCAGGATGCGACAGATATCCTCCCCTTCCTGCAGCTGGTATTCGCCGTTGGTCAGCCGCAGCTGGGCCGCCACGGTCTTTGCGTTCAGTTTTTCGCGTTCCGCCTTCATTGGTACTTCCCCGCTTTTCGCATTTTCTTCAGTGTATCACGTCCGCCCCGTGCGGGCAAGCCGAAACCCCAAGGAGGTTCTGATTTTATGAAACTGTCCCTGATCCGCTCCATGACCCGCAGCGCCGTTTTCGAGCTGGAAAACGGCCTGTGCTTCCGCCCCGCCCACCCCTTCCGGGTGCTGCTGAACGGCGAGGCCGTCTATGAGGCGCAGAATACCAACGTGTTCTCCCTCTTCTCCCTCACCCCCGCCACCGACTACACCGTCTCCGTGGAGGCCGAGGGCGAGACCCTGACCCTTGCCTTCCGCACCGAAGACGAGAGCTTCTTCGTGGATGCCTCCCGCTACGGCCTCGTGGCCGACGGCGAGACCGACAACACCGGCAAACTGCAGGCGGCCCTCTCTACCTGCCCCAAGGGCGGCACAGTCTATGTTCCCGCGGGCCGCTACCGCACATCCAGCCTGTTTCTGAAGAGCTGCACCACCCTCTACCTCGAAAAGGGCGCGGTGCTGCTGGGCGACAACGACCGCACCCACTACCCCATCCTGCCCGGCGTTCTCCCCAGCGAGAACGAGGTGGACGAATACTACCTCACCGGCTGGGAGGGCAACCCCTTGAGCAGCTTTGCAGGGCTGCTGAACATCACGCAGGTGCACGACGTCGTGGTCACCGGCGAGGGCACCCTTGACTGCGACGCCCAGAACGGCGACTGGTGGGTGAACCCCAAGGTCAAGCGGATCGCATGGCGGCCCCGCGCCGTCGCCATGGTGGACAGCGAGAACGTCTGCCTCCACGGCATCACGGTGCAGAACAGCTACTCGTGGACCATCCACCCCATCTTTGTCAAGCACCTTGATCTGCTGAACTTCAACATCAACAACCCCTACAACGCCCCCAACACCGACGGCATCGACCCCGAAAGCTGCGCGTACACCCGCATCATCGGCGTGAACATCCACGTCGGCGACGACTGCATCGCCATGAAGGCCAGCAAGGTTTTTCTCGGCATGAAGCTGAAAAAGAGTTGCGAGCACACTGTCATCCGCAACTGTCTGCTGGACAAGGGCCACGGCGGCATCGTCATCGGCAGCGAGATGAGCGGCGGCGTCAAGGATATGGTGGTCACCCAGTGCCTCATGGATCACACCGACCGCGGTCTGCGGGTCAAGACCCGCCGGGGCCGCGGCAACACCGCCGTCATCGACGGACTGGTGTTCCGAAACGTGGAGATGCGGGGCGTCAAGGCTCCCTTCGTCATCAACATGTTCTACTTCTGCGACCCGGACGGCCACAGCCCCTATGTCCAGTGCCGCGAGGCCATGCCGGTGGACGAATACACCCCCAAGCTGGGCAGCTTGACCATGGAGGACATCGTGGCCACCGACGCCCAGTTCGCGGGCTGCTACTTCGACGGTCTGCCCGAACAGCCCATTGAGCGGGTCTCCATGAAGAACGTCACCATCACCTTTGACCCCAACGCCGAGGCCGGTCAGGCCGCCATGGCGGACAACCGCCCCCACGTCAAGAAGCTGGCCGTCTACGCCGAAAACGTCAAGGAGATCGACCTGCACAACGTCAAGATCGAAGGCTACGAGGGCGAGCGTCTGCGCTTTGCCAATGTCGGCCATTTTGAGGAGGACTAAGCTATGACCCATGAAGAGATTCTCACCATGCTGGGCGATTATGTGGACTACCTGATCGCCAATTCCAGCGCCGAAGCCCCCCTGTGGAACATCGAAAAGGTGCGCAGCGGCAAGCCGAACAAGTGGAACTACATCGACGGCTGCATGGTCACCGCCACCCTGAGCCTTTACCACACCACCGGCGACAAGAAGTACCTCGATTTCTCCAAGCAGTTCATCGACTACTTCGTCCAGCCGGACGGCTCCATCAAGACCTACGACCCCAAGGAATACAACCTCGACAACGTGAATCAGGGCAAAAACCTGTTTATTTTGTACGATCTCTACGGAGAGGAAAAATACCGCAAGGCCATTGAGCTGATCCGCAGCCAGCTTGCCACCCAGCCCCGCACCAAGGAGGGCAACTTCTGGCACAAGGACATCTATCCGTGGCAGGTCTGGCTGGACGGCACCTATATGGCCCAGCCCTTCTACATGGAGTACGAGACCCGCTTCAACAAGATGCAGGGCTGCATCGACAGCTACAAGCAGTTCATGAACATCCAAAAGCACATGCGGGACGAGAAGACCGGCCTGTATTACCACGGCTACGACGAGAGCCGCCAGATGTACTGGGCCGACCCCGTCACCGGCTGCAGCCCGAACTTCTGGCTGCGGGCGATGGGCTGGTTCATGGTGGCCATGGTGGACGTGCTGGAGCGGATGGACGAGCAGTTGTACAACGAGTACCGCGGCATTCAGGCCATGCTGAAACAGACCATTGAGGATGTGCACAAGTTCCAAGACGAGGAGACCGGCATGTTCTGGCAGGTCATGGACCACCCCGGCATCGAGGGCAACTACCTTGAGACCAGCGGCACGGCCCTCTTCGCCTACGCCGTGCTCAAGGGCGTGCGGCTGGGTCTGCTGCCCAAGCGAATGGCCGCATGGGCCGAGAAAGCTTTCTACGGCACCTGCGACAAGTACCTGTCCAAGAACCCGGACGGCAGCTTGCAGCTGGGCGGCATCTGCCTCGTCGCCGGCCTCGGCGGCAAGGATCACCGGGACGGCTCCCTCTCCTACTACTTCAGCGAACCCGTCGTCTGCAACGACGCCAAGGGCGTCGGCCCCCTCGTGCTGGCCTATACCGAAATGATCGCCAGCAAGTAAATTGCTTCTGGCAGCAAAAACCCCGTACAGCGGCCCTCCGGTCGTCTGTACGGGGTTTTCTTGCTTGTTGGGGAAAGGATCAGCCGCCCAGATAGGCGCTGCGGACCCGCTCATTGGTCAGCAGCTCGGCACCGGTGCCGTCCATAACGACGCGGCCGGTCTCCAAGACGTAGGCGCGGTCGGCCACGGAAAGGGCCATCTGCGCGTTCTGCTCCACCAGCAGGATGGTCATGCCCTCCTTGTGGATGTTGCGGATGATGTCGAAGATCTCCTGCACCAGCAGGGGCGACAGGCCCATGGAGGGCTCGTCCATCATCAGCATGGAGGCGTTGCTCATCAGAGCGCGGCCCATGGCCAGCATCTGCTGCTCGCCGCCGGACATGGTGCCGGCCAGCTGCTTACGGCGCTCCTTCAGGCGGGGGAACAGCTCAAAGACCTTCTCCTTGTTGGGGCCGATGGTGGAGGCGGGCTGGGTGTAGCCGCCCATGTCCAAGTTCTCCTCCACGGTCATGTGCAGAAAGACGTGGCGGCCTTCCGGCACGTGGGCAAGGCCCGCTTCCACGATCTTGTGGGCGCGGACGCCCTTGATGCTCTTGCCCTTGTACAGCACATCGCCGGTCTTCGGGTGGAGCAGACCGGAAACGGTCTTCAGGGTGGTGGACTTGCCCGCACCGTTCGCGCCGATCAGGGTGACGATCTCGCCCTCGTTGACTTCGAAGGAGACGTTCTTGACGGCGTGGATGTTGCCGTAATAAACGTTGATGTTCTCCACTTTCAGCATAGATTCTGCCATCTGTCAGCCCTCCTTCTTGCCCAGATAGGCCTCAATGACCTGCGGGTTGTTGCGGATCTCGTCCGGGGTGCCTTTGGCGATGATGCGGCCAAAGTTCAGCACCGCGATGCCCTCGCAGATGCCCATGACGAGGCTCATGTCGTGTTCGATCAGCAGCACGGCGATGTTGAAGTCGTCACGGATGCGGCGGATGGTCTCGGTCAGCTCAGCGGTCTCGGAAGGGTTCATACCGGCGGCAGGCTCGTCCAGAAGCAGCAGCTTCGGGCTGGTGGCCAGCGCGCGCATGATCTCCAAGCGGCGCTGTGCGCCGTAGGGCAGACTGCCCGCCGGAACGTTGGCGAGGTCCGCCATGTGGAAGATGTCCAGCAGCTCCAGCGCACGCTCGGTGCACTTCTTCTCTTCCTTCCAGTAGTTCGGCAGACGGAGGAGGGAGGAGGCCAGATCGTACCTCAGGGACTCGTGCAGACCGACCTTGATGTTGTCGATGACGCTCAGTTCCTTGAACAGGCGGATGTTCTGGAAGGTGCGGGCCACGCCCATCCGGTTGACCTGATAGGTCTTCTTGCCCGCCGTGGGCATCCCATCGATCAGGATGGAGCCGCGGGTGGGCTGGTAAACATTGGTCAGCAGGTTGAAGACAGTGGTCTTGCCCGCGCCGTTGGGGCCGATCAGGCCGGTGATCTCGCTGCGGCCGATCATCAGATTGAAGCCGTCCACAGCGGTCAGGCCGCCGAAGTCGATGCCCAGCTCACGCACATCGAGGATAGGCTTTTTGTCCTTGTCGCGGTCGGTCAGGAAGCCGCCGGAGGGAACACTGTTCAGTCTTGTCTGGAACTCACTCATGGTCTTCGCCCTCCTTTTCCTTCTTGCGGAACAGCTCACCGTTCATGATCTTCTCCACGATGCGGCTCATGGAGAAGTCGTAGCTGCCCAGCAGTCCGCCGGGGCGGAAGATCATCATCAAGATCAGCACCAGCGAGTAGACCACCATGCGGTAGCTCTCAAAGCTGCGGGTCGCTTCGGGCAGGATGGTCAGCACGGTAGCGGAGAGGATGGAACCCAGCATGGAGCCCATGCCGCCCAGAACCACCATGACGAGGATCTCGATGGACTTCATGAAGCCGAAGGTGGAAGGGTCCAGAACGCCCAGATAGCAAGCGTACAGGCCGCCCGCCAGACCGGCAAAGGCTGCCGAAAAGGCAAAGGCCATGACCTTATAGTAGGTGGTCTGGATGCCGCAGCTCTCGGCGGCGATCTCATTGTCGCGGATGGCGAGGACCGCGCGGCCATGGCGGCTCTTCATCATCGCATGGATGGCGAAGCAGGTGATGACCACGCAGAGGAAGACGTTCCAATAGTTCGAATATTTGGGGATGTTCTTCAGGCCTTTGGCACCGTAGAACAGCTTGAAGCCCAGCACGTCATCGATGTTGTTCAGGGTGATGCGGATGATCTCGCCGAAGCCCAGCGTCAGGATGGCGAGGTAGTCGCCGGTCAGGCGCAGAGCCGGGATGCCGATGAGCACGCCGAACAGACCCGCCACGACGCACGCCAGCGCCAGACCGAGGGCGAAGGAGATACCGCCCGGCAGCGGGCAGTACTTGGTGAACAGGGCGCAGGTATAAGCGCCCACGGCCATGAAACCGGCGTGGCCCAGCGGCAGCTGGCCCAGATAGCCGGTGGCAACGTTCAGGGAGACCGCCAGAATGATGTTGATGCCCACGGTCAGCAGAACCTTGTTCTGGTAGGTGGACAGCACGTTCTGGGTCAGGTAGGACAGTCCCACGAAGAGCAGCGCCACCAGCACTGCGTTCATCAGGTAGCGGACTGGCATTTTCAGGGTTTTGCGTTTCGTATTCATCTTCCAATCCCCCTTACACCTTTTCCTGCACCTGACGGCCAAGGAAGCCCGTGGGCTTGACCAGCAGCACGATGATCAGGATCGCAAACGTGACGGCGTCCTTCCAAGCGGAAAGGCCGATGGCGGAAACAAAGCACTCGCACAGGCCGATGGCGATACCGCCGATCATAGCACCCGGCATGGAGCCGATGCCGCCCAGAACGGCGGCAACGAAGGCCTTCAGGCCCAGCATGGAACCCATGGTGGGCGTTGCCTGCGGGTAGGAGCAGCAGTACAGCACCGCGCCGATGCCGGCCAGCGCCGAACCCACCGCAAAGGTGAAGGAGATGGTGCTGTTGACGTTGATGCCCATCAGGCGGGCGGCGTCCATATCCTCCGAGACGGCGCGCATGGCCTTGCCGAGCTTGGTCTTCTGGACAAGGAAGGTCAGCACCAGCATGGACAGCACCGTGACCACCAGCGTGATGATGGAGGTCAGGCCCACAGGCACCTTGCCGACATAGAAGGTCTTGGGGGCGAAATAGGCCGGGATGACCTTGGCACCGGACCCCATGATGAGCTCTGCGGTGTACTCCAAGAAAAAGGAGACGCCGATGGCCGTGATCAGCAGCGAGATGCGGGGCGCGCTGCGCAGCGGGGTGTAGGCGATCTTTTCGATCACGACGCCCAGCAGCGTGCAGACGATGATGGTGGCGCAGACGGCGGTCACCGGGCCGAGACCAAGCTGGTTCATCACGAACCAAGACATGTACGCGCCCACCATAATGATATCGCCGTGGGCAAAGTTCAGCAGCAGGATGATGCCGTACACCATGCTGTAGCCCAGCGCGATCAGTGCATAGATGCTGCCGAGCGAAAGACCGTTGATCAGCTGGCTAAAAAACACTGTCATGGATGGATACTTCCTTTCTTTTCGGCGTTTTCACGCCTTCGAGGGATCACACTTTTTTACCAAAAAAGCGGAGACAACCCGTTCCGGCGGTCTCCGCAAATGGTTCGATGGGAAATCAGAACATTTCCTTCAGTTCCGGCTTGCCATCAATGTAGGTCAGGATGGCGGTGCTCTTGACGGGGTCGTGGTGCTCGTCGAAGGTGAAGGTGCCGGTCAGGCCCTCGATGGTGCCGCCCGCGATGGCGTCGATGACGGCCTGCTTGTACTCGTCGGAGCCAGCCTCCAGACCGGCGTCCTCCGCAGCCTGAATGCCGTACAGCACGGTGGTGGCGGCGTCGTAGCCCAGAGGAGCGAAGCCGTTGGGGTAATCCTCGCCGTACTCAGCCTTGTAAGCGCTCTCGAAGTCGGCAGAAGCGCCCTTTGCATAGTTTGCGCAGAAGTAGCTGTCCTTCAGCTGCTCTGCGGTGGCATAGCCTTCCAGACCATCCCAGCCGTCGCCGCCGAGGAAGGGAACGGTCAGGCCGATGCTCTCAGCCTGCGCAAGGATCTGGCCCACTTCCTGATAGTAGTTGGGGCAGAAGACGGTCTCCGGGCCCTTGCCGAGGATGCTGGTCAGCTGGGTCTTGAAGTCCACGTCGCCGTCGGAGTAGCTCTCCTGATCGACGATGGTGCCTCCCTGTGCCTCAAACTCCTTGACGAAGTTCTCTGCCAGACCCTCGTTGTAGTCGGCACCCTTCTTGAAGATGACGGCAGCCTTGGTGTAGCCGAGCTTCTGGCAAGCGTAGTCCGCCATCTTCACACCTTGGAACGGGTCGGTGAAGGTGGCACGGAAGACATTGCCATTCACGGTGTCGGTCTCGGCATCGTAAGTGACGGACTCTGCGGTAGCAGAAGCGGTGACCATGGGCATGTTGTAGTCCGCGCTCTCAGCAGCAACGGCCAGCGTGGGGGCGGTGGTAACGTCGCCCACCAGAGCGGTGATGCCCTGATCGCACATCTTGGTGAAGCAGGTGACAGCCTGCGTGGGGTCGCCCTGCTCATCCATGGAGATGATCTCGATCTGCTTGCCGTTGATGCCGCCTTCCTCGTTGGCCTGCTTCAGGCGCAGGGTCGCACCGTTGACAACGGCCTGACCGTAAACGGAAACATCGCCGGTCAGGGGTCCGAGGACGCCGACCTTGATGGTGTCGCCGGAAGCGGCAGCACCGGCCGTGGAAGCCGCACCGGAAGCAGCAGCGCTGCTGGAAGAACCGCCGCATGCAGTCAGAACACCGGCAGCAGCCACAACACCGGCAGCAGCCAGAAAGTTACGACGAGTGATCATCTTTTTCATAATGAATATCCTCCTGTTTGGAAGTATTTGCAGAAAATGCAGAAAGCAGAGCCCTTCCCTCAAAGCGGCTCTGCTTTCGGTGGTTTCATTATAGCCCCCTTTGGAAAAGTCCGCAATTCACAAACCGTCCATACTTTCGGCGGACATTTCCGTCAAATCATGTGAAAATCAACAAAATTTCCCTGTTGCTTTTGGATGTTTTTTCATCTTATTCACTTTGTTTCACCCTGAAATGAACGCTTTTCACGGATGTCAAAAAAGTTACAGCGCCGCGTTTTTGTCCTTCCGGGTGCAGATGGAGGTACGATAAAATACCATGAGAAGCCATTTTCATGCAAGAAGCGTACAAAGCCGCTGGATAGCTCCCGGTGCGGCGGGGCACTCTTATAATGTTTACAGCCGCAAACATCCCTTTTCCCTCTTGCGCCGGGGCGCAGGACGTGGTAGGATAAAGGCAGTTAGTTAGTACTGACTATCTATAGCTTTCAAAACATTACCGGGAGGTTTTCGTATGAACTATCTGGAAATCGAATCTGTTGTCGGCCGCGAGATCTTGGACTCCCGCGGCAACCCCACTGTGGAAGCCGAGATCACGCTGGCCGATGGCACCGTGGCCCGCGGCTGCGCCCCCTCCGGCGCATCCACCGGCGAGTTCGAGGCGCTGGAGCTTCGCGATGGCGACAAGGGCCGCTATCTTGGCAAGGGCGTGACCAAGGCCGTTGAGAACATCAACACCGTCATCGCCGATGCTGTGGTGGGGCTGGATGCTTCCGACATCTACGCAGTCGATGCTGCCATGCTGAAGGCCGACGGCACCAAGGATAAGTCCCATCTGGGGGCAAACGCCATTCTGGCCGTGTCCATCGCTGCATGCCGCGCCGCTGCCGCTTCGCTGGACATGCCCCTCTACCGCTTCCTCGGCGGTGTGAACGGCAACCGTCTGCCCGTCCCCATGATGAACATCCTGAACGGCGGCGCACATGCCGCCAACACTGTGGACACGCAGGAGTTCATGATCATGCCCGTGGGCGCCCCCTCCTTCAAGGAGGCCCTGCGCTGGTGCGCTGAGGTCTTCCATGCCCTCGCCGCCATCCTGAAGGCCAAGGGTCTGGCTACCTCCGTCGGCGATGAGGGCGGCTTCGCACCCAACCTCTCCAGCGACGAGGAGACCATCGAGACCATTCTGGCCGCCATCGAGAAGGCCGGTTACCTGCCCGGCAAGGACTTCATGCTGGCCATGGACGCTGCCTCCTCCGAGTGGAAGAGCCCCAAGGGCAAGGGCTTCTACAAGCTGCCCAAGGCCGGCACCGAGTACACCTCCAGCGAGCTGATCGCCCACTGGAAGAGCCTCGTGGAGAAGTACCCCATCATCTCCATTGAGGACGGTCTGGACGAAGAGGACTGGGAAGGCTGGCAGGAGATGACCCGCGAGCTGGGCGGCAAAGTCCAGCTTGTGGGCGATGACCTGTTCGTCACCAACACCGAGCGCCTTGCCAAGGGCATCCAGTTGGGTGCGGGCAACGCCATCCTCATCAAGCTGAACCAGATCGGTTCCGTCTCCGAGACCTTGGAGGCCATCAAGATGGCACACAAGGCCGGTTACACCGCCATCAGCTCTCACCGTTCCGGCGAGACCGAGGACACCACCATTGCCGATCTGGCCGTGGCCCTGAACACCTGCCAGATCAAGACCGGTGCCCCCAGCCGCACCGAGCGCGTGGCCAAGTACAACCAGCTGCTCCGCATCGAAGAGCATCTGGGTGCCAGTGCCGTTTACCCCGGCATGTCCGCCTTCAACGTGAAGCGGTAACATTTTCCAGCAATCGAGGGGCTGTTTTCTTCGTATTCATCACGGGGTGCCTGTTGCGGGCCGCTCCCAAATCGAATGCAAAGGAGACGCTCCCCCATGCTGTCAGTTTCGTCCTCGATCCTGCTTTGGCTGCTGAAACAGGCCGGTGTGCCCGGCTTTCTGCTCTGGCTGCTGGAAAAGATTTTAGGATAACAAAAGAGGCTGCTGCAAAACGCCTTCCGACATCGCTTGCGCGATGCCGGAGGGAGTATGCAGCAGCCCCTTTTTCGTTATAGCCGGATCTGCCGTTTCGCCGTTTGCAGCGCCGTGCGCAGGGGGCGGTAGAGCAGCAGCATGATCACAAAGTTGCCCACGCCGTGCATGACGTCGTAGGACAGGCCGCTCAGCCACCAGCTCAGCGCGAACGCCGGGGTCTTGGCCACCAGATATACCGCTGCGCACAGCCCACCGAAGCAAAGGCCGTAGGCCCCGCTGAACACGGCCCAGCCGAAAGCGTTGTCCATCCGGCGGAGCAGCCATGCCAGCACCGCCAGCAGATACCACACATACAGGTACATCGCCCACCACAGCCCGAAGCCGTACAAAACGCCCTGCAGTACCAGAAAGACCGTGACGGCCCCCGGCGTCTCGCGGGGGAGCTCCAGCGCGAAAAGAATGATGAGCAGGGTCACCGGCTCCACGTTCGGGATGCCGCTCATGGCCTGTTTGCTGACCACCAGCAGCGCCCCCATCAGGCCGCTGAGCACCAGCCGCAGCACCTTGTTGTGCATCGGTTCCTTACTTCGTGTAGGTGAAGGCATAACTGTCTCCATCGTGCAGCTGGATGTCGGCCACGCCCACGGCGGTCATCTCGCCGGAAGCGTCGGTCAGGCACCACCAAGCGGCGTCCTTGTCCCAGTCGGCGGTCTCGCCGTTCACGGTGGTGACGAAGCCCGCGGCGGCTTCGTCCTCGCTGATGATGCCCGCCTCGGCCAGCGCGTCGCTCAGCTTCTCGCCGTCGGTCGCCTCAAGGTCGAAGGTCTGGCTCTCGCCATCGGCACCGGTCACCGTGAACTGGGCCTTGATTTTGGCGTCCGAAGCCTCAGAAACCGCCTCGCCGGATGCGGCCACAGAGGAAACGGCTTCGCTGGACGCAGCGGAAGAGGCGGTGCTGCTGGCAGCCGAAGACGCGCCGCAGCCCACCAACAGGCTGGCCGCCAGTGCGGCCGCTGCCGCAGCGAAAAAAATACGATCCATGATCTTCATAAAAAGAATGCTCCTTGGTTCTATTTTCACATGTGCAGAACATGCAGTGCTTATCATATCATCCGCCGGGGAAAATTGCAAGAGGAAGCGTTCGACGTCTTGACAATCTCCCCAAATTCGATAGAATGGGATCAGAAAAGGATAACCGTTGCAAGCAATTGCAGCAGTGCGATCACAGGATTACAACACAAAAGCCGCCGTGCAGCGTTCTGAACTGCACAGCGGCCTTTTTGTTTGATATAGGGTGCCTTACAGCTTCTTGCCGGTTAGCAGCTCATAGGCTTCGAGGTACTTCTCGATGGTCTTATCGATGACATCCTGCGGCAGGTCATAGTTGCTGTCGGGGTTGGCCTTGAGCCAGTTGCGGACGAACTGCTTGTCGAAGGAGGGCTGGCCGTGGCCGGCTTCGTAGCCCTCCAGCGGCCAGAAGCGGGAGGAGTCGGGGGTGAGCATCTCGTCGCCCAGCACCACATTGCCGTTCTCGTCCAGACCGAACTCGAACTTGGTGTCAGCGATGATGATGCCGCGGCTCAGGGCATACGCGGCGCACTTCTTATACAGGGCAATGGTGTAGTCGCGCAGCTTGGTGGCGTACTCCTCGCCGTGGCCGGGGAACTGCTTCTCCAGCACGGTGATGCTCTGCTCGTAGGAGATATTCTCGTCGTGGTCGCCGATCTCAGCCTTGGTGGAAGGGGTGTAAATCGGCTCCGGCAGCTTTTCGGACTCCTTCAGCCCTTCGGGCAGCTGGATGCCGCAGACCTTGCCGGTCTTCTGGTAGCTGGCCCAGCCGCTGCCGGTGATGTAGCCGCGGACGATGCACTCGATGGGCAGCATGGTCAGCTTGCGGCACTTCATGCACTTGCCCTCGAACTGGGGCTGCTGGAAGAACTCCGGCATATCCTTGGTGTCCACGCTCAGCATATGGTTGGGCAGGACATCGCGGGTGTAGTCGAACCAGAACTTGCTCATCTGGGTCAGGACCTTGCCCTTGTTGGTCACTTTATTTTTCAGGATCACGTCGAATGCGGAAATGCGGTCGGTCGCGACCATGATCAGGCTGTCGCCATTGTCATAGATCTCGCGAACCTTTCCCTCTTTGATAGGCTGAAACTCCTGCATAGCAAAACACTCCGTTTCCTTAATAGTGGTTTTCTTCTGCTTAAAGTCTACCATACTTCCTGTCCGTTGGGAAGAAACAGAATGGAAGGAAAATCGGGCCGTTTTTCAGATTTTATCGTGAAAACTGCAAAAATTTCGCTCTGATTTTCGTCAAAATGACGGAAATAGTCATACTTTCGTCCTTGAATGGCCCCGCAGAACATGGTAAAATGAGGGTAACGACATTATGAACAGGAGGTAATTTTCCATGGGCAGATTCCCGAAAGACTTTTTGTGGGGCGGTGCCACCGCCGCCAACCAGTGCGAGGGCGCATACAACGAGGGCGGCCGCGGGCTGGCCAATGTGGACGTGGTCCCCTTCGGAGAGGACCGCTTCCCGGTGATGTTCGGCAAGCTGAAGATGCTGGACTGTGACGCGGAGCACTACTACCCCTCCCACGAGGCCATCGACATGTACCACCATTTCAAGGAGGACATCGCTCTCTTCGCCGAGATGGGCTTCCGGTGCTACCGGCTGTCGATCGCGTGGACCCGCATCCTGCCGAACGGCGACGACGCCGAACCCAACGAGGAGGGCCTCGCCTTCTACGATGCCCTCTTCGATGAGTGCCACAAGTATGGCATCGAACCGCTGGTGACCATCTGCCACTTCGATGCACCCATTGCTCTTATTAAAAAGTACGGCGGCTGGAAAGACCGCCGGATGGTGGACGCCTACGTCCACTACTGCGACATCCTCTTCCACCGCTACAAGGGCAAGGTCAAATACTGGCTGACCTTCAACGAGATCAATATGCTGCTCCATATGCCCTTCATGGGGGCCGGTCTGCTCTTCGAGCCGGGCGAGAATGTGGAACAGGCCAAGTATCAGGCCGCTCACTACGAGCTGGTGGCCAGCGCCAAGGCCGTCAAGCTGGCCCATGAGGTCATGCCCGGTTGTATGGTGGGCTGTATGCTGGCTGCGGGTGAATTCTACCCCCGTACCTGCGCACCGGAGGACGTTCAGGCCGCTGCCGAGGCCGACCGCGACAACTACTTCTTCATCGACGTCCAGTCCCGCGGGGCCTACCCCGTCTGGGCCAAGAAACGGATGGAGCGGGCCGGCATCGCGCTGCGCACCGAGCCGGAGGATGACCAGACCCTGCGGGAGGGCACCGTGGACTTCATCTCCTTCAGCTACTATTCCAGCCGCTGCATCACGGTGAACAAGGAGCTGATGGAACAGGCCGACGGCAACGCCATCGGCGCGGCCGCTAAGAACCCCTACCTCAAGACGAGCGAGTGGGGCTGGGCCATCGACCCGGTGGGCCTCCGCATCACCATGAACACCCTCTACGATCGCTACCAGAAGCCGCTGTTCATCGTGGAGAACGGTCTGGGCGCTGTGGATACCGTGGAGCCGGACGGCTCTATCCACGACTCCTACCGCATCGACTACCTCCGCGCCCACATCGAACAGATGGAAAAGGCCATCAACGAGGACGGCCTGCCCCTGCTGGGCTACACCACATGGGGCCCCATTGACCTCGTTTCCGCCTCCACCGGCGAGATGAAGAAGCGCTACGGCTTCATCTATGTGGACAAGGACAACGCCGGAAACGGCACTCTGACCCGCAGCCGGAAGGACAGCTTCTACTGGTACAAGAAGGTCATCGCCTCGGACGGTGAAGACCTTGCCTGAGATCATCGCGCACCGTGGGGCAACTTACCTTGCCCCCGAAAACACCCTGACCGCCTTCCAGAACGCCATCGTCCTCGGTGCCGACGGCGTGGAGATGGATGTGCAGCAGACCAAGGATCAGGGTCTTATCATCCATCACGACTACTTCATCGACCTCGGCACCGAGATCTCGGCCAAAATCTACGACCTGACCCTCGGTGAGCTGGAAGACATCGACCTGACCAAGTGGAACGGGGTGGACTTCACCACCGAAAAGATGCCCACGCTGGCCGAAGCGCTGGCTTTTTGCAGCGGGCTGGAGGGCTGCACCGTCCAGCTTGAACTGAAAGCTCCCATCCTGCCGGATCCGGCCTTCGTGCCCCGCGTGGTGGAGCAGATCCGGGCCTCCGGCCTTGGGGAGCGGCTGCTCCTCGTCTCCTTCCGGCACGACCTGCTCCAACAGGCCAAGGAGCTGATGCCGGAGCTCCGGGTCGGCATCCTGACCCTCGGCTCCCTGCCCAGCATGATGCTCCCGCCGCCAGTCCTCTGGAAGGACCTCGGCCTTGTCAACAGCATGGACGGCGAGCTGGACGAGGAGAACTGCCCCGCGCTGAAAAAACAGGCCGGGCTGGTGGCCAGCACCATTTCAGACAAGCTGACCCTCATTGCGGCCCTCTACCCTCAGATGAGCGTCCGGCAGATCGTGGGCACCTTGGCGGATCAGGCTGACCCCGCCGCCTATGTCCAGTCCCTTTCCTTCCCGGTGGACTACGTGAGCTGCGAGTACCACACCGCGTTCCAGAACCCGGAGCTGGTCAACCAGCTCCACGCCATCGGCTGCAAGGTCGCGTTCTGGACCGTGAACAGCAAAAATGTGGTCCGCTCCCTCCTCCCGCTGGGGCCGGACTGCTTCGTGACCGACCGCCCCGACAGCATCCGGGTGTGGATCGCGGAAGCCGAAGCAGAATAAATTCAACTCCCCCAGTCACAGCTGCGCTGTGCCAGCCCCCTCGGTGAGGGGGCCTAAAAAGCCGCCCTCCTAGAGGGAGGTGGCATCGCGCAGCGATGACGGAGGGAGTTTTCTTGTTTCCTCTTGACTTTCTTGTATCCAAGCGCTAGAATAGTATTGTATCGAACAGTTTTGTTCAAAACAATTCATTTCCCAACAATTCAGAGGATGAACCATCATGTGTGACGAAACCACGAACCACGGCTGCTGCGAGCCGAACCCGCCATGGGAGCCGCCGCAGGTCATCCCGGCCCAGATGCGCCGGGTCAACAACCTGATCTTCCGCAAGATCAACCAGTTCCACCGCGAAAATGGGGTCGAGAACGTGACCCCCATGCACGACTGGATCATGAGCTACCTGTACTGGCACAAGGAGGAGCCCGTCTACCAGCGGGACATCGAGCGGGAGTTCTCCATCACCCGCTCCACCGTGACCAACATCTTACAGCTCATGGAGCGCAAAGGCTACATCGAGCGCCAGAGCGTGCCGCGGGACGCCCGGCTCAAGCGCTTGGTTCTGACTGAGGAGGGGGCCCTGCTCCACGAAAAGACCATGCACTCCCTCCACCAGACTGATGAATTCGTCTCCGGGCTGCTGACGCCGGAGGAGAACGCCGAGCTGCTCCGCTTGCTGAACAAGCTGCGGGAAGGTCTGCGCTGAAAAACGGAACCGTATGATTTTTTCAGCTTTCATGACATTTTTATGAACTTTGGAAAATCGTATTGACATTTTAATTGTTCTGTATAGAATTGTTCCATGTCAAACAAATTATTTCACAGGAGGTCTACCAGATGATCAAAAAGCTCGTGTCACATCTGGGCGAGTACAAGCGCGCCGCGATCCTGACACCCCTCTTTTCCGCGCTGGAAGCGATCATGGACGTTCTGCTGCCCACCATCATGGCCTTTATCATCGATCTGGGCATTGAAAAGGGCGATATGAACGCCATCATCAAATACGGTCTGCTCACCTTCTTGGTGGCGGCGTTCGCGCTGCTGCTGGGCCTGCTGGCCGGTAAATTCGCCGCAGAGGCTTCCACCGGCCTTGCCGGCAACCTGCGCGATGCAATGTACGAGAACATCCAGCATTATTCCTTTTCCAACATCGACAAATACTCCACCGCGGGCCTTGTCACCCGCATGACCACCGACGTGACCAACGTGCAGAACGCCTTCCAGATGATCGAGCGGATGTGCGTGCGCGCCCCGGTTCATCTGGTCTTCGCCCTCATCATGGCGTCGGCCATCAGCGGCTCGCTGACCATGGTGTTCGTGGTGGCCATCCTCTTCCTTGTGGCGGTGCTGGCCTCCATCATGATCCCCACCTTCGGCATCTTTGACCGGGTGTTCAAGAACTACGACAACCTGAACGCCTCGGTGCAGGAGAACATCTCCGCCATCCGCGTGGTTAAGAGCTTCGTCCGCGAGCACTTCGAGAACGAGAAGTACGCCAATGCCTGTGAGAGCCTGTACAAGCAGTTCGTCCGCGCCGAGAGCCGCCTGAGCTTCAACAACCCCGCCATGCTGGTCTCGGTTTATGGCTGCAATCTCGCTCTGAGCTGGTTCGGCGCCCACTACGTGCTGAACGGCTCCATTACCACCGGCCAGCTCAACGCCCTGTTCGGCTACATCATGAACATCCTCATGGCCCTGATGATGCTGAGCATGGCCTTCGTCATGATCTCCATGTCCGCCGCTTCCGCCCGCCGTATCGTGGAAGTGCTGGACGAGACCACCGACCTGCCCGCCCCCAAGGCTCCGGTCAGCACCGTAGCCGACGGCGGCATCGAGTTTGACCACGTTACCTTCAAGTATAAGCACGGCTCCGGCCAGCCGGTTTTGAACGATATCACCTTCACCATCAAGCCCGGCGAGACCTTGGGCATCATCGGCGGCACCGGCAGCGCGAAATCCAGCCTTGTGCAGTTGATCCCCCGCCTGTACGACCCGGAGACCGGCAGCGTCAAGGTCGGCGGCGTGGATGTCCGGGATTACAACCTCGACGTCCTCCGCCGGGAAGTCTCCATGGTGCTGCAAAAGAACGTCCTGTTCTCCGGCACCATCCTCGACAACCTCCGCTGGGGCGACGAGAGCGCCAGCGAGGAAGAGTGCATCCGGGTGGCAAAGCTCGCCTGTGCCGATGAGTTCATCGAGCGCTTCCCCGACAAGTACAATACATGGATCGAGCAGGGCGGTTCCAATGTGTCCGGCGGCCAGAAACAGCGCCTGACCATCGCCCGCGCTTTGCTGCGCAAGCCCAAGGTGCTGATCCTTGACGACTCCACCAGCGCCGTGGATACCGCCACGGACGCCAAGATCCGCAAGGCGTTCCGGGAAGAGATCCCCGGCACCACCAAGATCATCATCGCACAGCGCATCTCCTCCGTGCAGGATGCGGACCGCATTCTGGTGCTGGACAACGGCCAGATCAACGGCCTTGGCACCCACGAGGAGCTGCTGAAGAGCAATACCATTTATCAGGAAGTTTATAACAGCCAGACCCAAGGCAGCGGCGACTTCGACAAGCAGGGAGGTGAGCAGTAATGGCACAGGCAAAAGAAGTACGCGGCCCCGGCCCCCGCGGCGCAGGGCAGCCCCGCCCGAAGGTGGAAAACCCCGGCCTTCTGCTCAAGCGGATCATGGGCGAAGTGTTCCAGCACTATCTGCCCCACTGCATCATCGTGCTGATCTGCATCGTGGTCAGCGCACTGGCCAATGTTCAGGCCAGCCTCTTCCTCAAGAGCCTCATCGACGACTACATCGTCCCCATGACCCAACAGGCCGCCCCCGACTTCGGCCCCCTGACGGCGGCTCTGCTCCGGGTAGGCTGCATCTACGCAGTGGGCGTGCTGGCCGCTTGGCTCAATGCCCGCATCATGGTCAACGTGACGCAGGGCACCCTGCGCAACCTGCGCACCCAGCTTTTCACCCACATGGAAAGCCTCCCCATCAAGTACTTTGACCAGCACCCCCACGGCGACATCATGTCCGTGTACACCAACGACGTGGATACCCTGCGCCAGATGCTCAGCCAGAGCATCCCGCAGCTGGTCTCCAGCGCCATCACCATCGTCTCCGTCTTCGCCAGCATGGTGATGCTGAGCTGGCAGCTCACCGTCGTGACCATGTGCATGGTGGCCCTGATGCTGTTCTGCTCCAAGAAGATCACCTCCATGAGCGGCAAGTACTTCATCGCCCAGCAGCGGGACCTCGGCAAGGTGAACGGCTACATCGAAGAGATGATGGAGGGCCAGAAGGTCGTCAAAGTCTTCACCCACGAGCAGAAAACGCTGGCCGGTTTCCGCGAGCTGAACGATAAGCTCAAGGACAGCGCAAAACAGGCCAACGCTTACGCCAACATCATCATGCCCGTCACCGCCCAGCTAGGCAATATCAGCTACGCGGTCTGCGCGCTGGCAGGTGCAGCCATGGCCGTCGGCGGCATCGGCGGCACCACTCTGGGCACCGTCATGGCCTTCCTCGCCCTGAACAAGAGCTTCAACATGCCCATCAGTCAGGTGTCCATGCAGGCCAACAGCATCATCATGGCACTGGCCGGTGCGGAGCGCATCTTCAAGCTGATGGACGAACCCAGCGAGACCGATGAAGGCTACGTCACCCTCGTCAACGCCAAGTATGATAAGGACGACAACCTCGTGGAGACTTCCGACCGCACCGGCATCTGGGCGTGGAAGCACCCCCACCACGACGGCACCACCACCTATCACAAGCTGGAAGGCGACATTACCTTCACCGGCGTCGACTTCGGCTATGTGCCGGAAAAGACCGTCCTCCACGACATCAACCTCTATGGCCGCCCCGGCCAGAAGATCGCCTTCGTCGGCTCCACCGGCGCGGGCAAGACCACCATCACCAACCTCATCAACCGCTTCTACGACATCTCGGACGGCAAGATCCGCTACGACGGCATCAACATCTCCAAGATCAAGAAGGACGACCTCCGCCGCTCCCTCGGCATCGTGCTGCAGGAGACGCACCTGTTCACCGGCACGGTCATGGAGAACATCCGCTACGGCCGCCTCGAAGCCACCGATGAGGAGTGCATCGCCGCCGCCCGTCTGGCCAACGCCGATGGCTTCATCAAGCGTCTGCCCGACGGCTACCATACCATGCTGACCAACGACGGCGCCAACCTGTCACAGGGCCAGCGCCAGCTGCTTGCCATCGCCCGCGCGGCGGTCGCTGACCCGCCGGTGCTGATCCTCGACGAGGCCACCTCCTCCATCGATACCCGCACCGAAGCGCTGGTCCAGCGCGGTATGGACGGCCTGATGTATGGCCGCACCTCCTTCGTCATCGCCCACCGCCTGTCCACCGTCCGCAATGCCGACTGCATCGCGGTTCTGGAGCAGGGCCGCATCATCGAGCGCGGCAGCCACGACGAACTGATCGCCAAAAAAGGCAAGTATTACCAGCTCTACACCGGCAATCTGGCCGAGAACTAAAACTTTCAACAACAACGCCCCGCAGAGTGGAAAACCCTGCGGGGCGTTGTGCTGTTATTGTAATTTGTGAAATCCTATGATACAATAAAAATGCCGTCGAACGGCGGCGAATAGGTGCTGTCTGCATTACGGTGTGGTCATGCTTCCCGACTCGGTTTTTGTGCTGCTCCTACATGGAACGAAGCAGGATTCCGGGAACGGAACTTTTTTGAGGGAAACTTCCCGGAGCCCGAAGGCGAAGGGAGGGATGCCGCATGAGTCTGATGGAGATCCTTACACTTCTGACGTTCATCCTCAGCGTGCTGAGCTTGATGGTCGATGTGGTTCGACTGACCCTTGAGGTCATGGAAAAGACTTCTCAGATGAAGGCTGATAAAATCAAAAGAGATTGACCGCCCAGTTCCCCAACGAAGTAGTCAATCTCTTTGATTTTGATGCTGAGTATGGAAGCTGACCATTGCGGACAGCACCTTTTCTGGTTTCATTATAGCGGCCCCGCGCCAAAAAGTCAAGGGAAGGCGCAGGGCTTATCCGAACAAACAACGCCCCCGGCCCGGCAGCGGCAGTGCTGCAAGGCTGGGGGCGTTATGATACCCAGCTTTGCTTTATTCCAACCCGATCTGCTGGGCGTATTCCTCCAGCAGCTCCCGCTCAAGGAAGGGGGTCTTGACGCCCATCCGGTCGCGGTAGGTCTCGTGGCCCTTGCCGATGACGGCGATCAGGTCGCCCTCCTGCGCGTGGTCCACGGTGTAGTGGAGCGCGTCCAGACGGTCGGGAATCTCCACGAACTTGGCATCCGGGTTGCCCTTGTTCATGCCCACCCGGATGTCGGCGAGGATGTCCTCGATCTTCTCAAAGCGGTTGTTGTCCTCGGTGAGGATGGAGAGATCCGCCATCTTGGCGCAGATTTCGCCCATGCCGTAGCGGCGCAGCTTGGAGCGGTTGCCGCCGCAGCCGAACACCACCACCAGCCGGTGCGGCTTGTAGGCCCGCAGGGTGGTGAGCAGACTCTCGGTGGAGACTTCGTTGTGGGCGTAGTCCAACAGGATGGTGAACTTCTTGCTGATGGGCACCAGCTCCACCCGGCCCTTGACCACGCACTTGCCGAGGCCCTCGTGGATGGCGGCGTCGGGCAGACCCAGCACCTTGCCCACGGTCAGGGCCGCCAGCGCGTTGTAGACGCTGAACTCGCCGGGCATGTTCACCTTCACATCCATATTGTCCCTGCCGGAGACATGGAAGGCCACACCCAGAAAATCGTGGGTGCGGAGCAGCTCACAGCCCTCGGCGCGGTAGTCGGCGGCTTCGCTGCGGCCATAGGTCACCAGCTTGCAGGTGTGGCCCTCCAGCAGGGCTTCGGTGTTCTCGTCGTCGATGTTCACGACGCCCACATCGCACCGCTTGAACAGCTGGCCCTTCCAGCTGCGGTACTCCTCAAAGGTCTTGTGCTCACCGGGGCCGATGTGGTCGGGCGAGAGGTTGGTGAAGACACCGATGTCGTAGTGGATGCCGGCCACACGGTCCATCATCAGGCCTTGGCTGGACACCTCCATCAGGGCCACATCGCAGCCCGCATCGAGGAACTGGCGGAAGGTCTTCTGCAGCTCGTAGCTTTCGGGGGTGGTGTTGGCGGTCTCCTGATGGCGGCCCATGAAATAGATGCCGTTGGTGCCGATCATGCCCACCTTTTTGCCCGCGGCTTCCAGCACGCTCTTGATCATGTGGGTGGTGGTGGTCTTGCCCTTGGTGCCGGTGACGCCGATCATGGTCATCTGCTTGGCCGGGTTGCCGAAGAGGTTGCAGCTCATCAGGGCCATGGCATAGCGGCTGCTCTCCACCTTGACGACGGTGGCCTCCGGCACGGCGGACAGGTCGATGTCATGCTGGATGACCAGCACGCTGACGCCCTTGGCGGCGCAGTCGGCGGCGAACTCGTGGCTGTCCCGCTGGGTGCCCACGATGCAGACGAAGGCAAGGCCCGGTGCGGCCTTGCGGCTGTCATAGATGATATCGGTCACTTCGGTCTCCATACTGCCCTGCACGAGGGTAAAGGGGATTCCTTCCATCAATTGTTCCAGTTTCATAGATGAACCTCGCTTTTTTGTCAGTTTGCGGCCCCGGTGCCCGCCGGTTCCTGTGCGGCGGGGGCGGGGTCTGCTTCTGTGGAAGTTTCGGCTTCGGGGACGGCCTGTTCAGCAGCTCCGTCGGCGGGGGGCTCCGCCGCAGCGTCGCCCTCCGATGCAGCGGCCTCCTCTGCCGGGGCGGCATCGTCCGCTGCGGTGTCCTCTGCTGCCGGTTCCGGGATCACATAGCCCGACGGCAGCTTCGGCTCGCCCTGCGCAAAGGTGAATTTACGGGTGGAGGACATGCTGATGTGGGTGAAGTCCAGCGTGCCGGTGTCGGTGGCCGCGCAGCCGCTGCCGTCCGCATTCAGCAGCACATGCTGAGCCAGTTTGAGTTTATAGTCCAGCTCGTTCAATGTACCCAGCAGGACGCTGATCCGATCCTGATACAAAAACGACATCTCCTCCGGGTCGGCGAACTCAATGCGGGTCACGTCGCCGCGCATCCCTAGGGCATCCAGCGCCGCCAGCAGGGTGTTGAGGGAGTCCAGCCGCTTGTCGCCCGCCTCTTCGGCAGTGCCGGAAGCGCTGTCCGACGCGGCGCTGTCCGACGCAGCGCTGCTGGCGGGGGCGGGCTGCTCAAAGCTGAGCTGGGTGCCGGGGTTCTGGCTCACCGGTTCGCCGCCGTAGAGGGTGGGCAGACCGGCGGGCTGCACCCCATCGGAGGAGAGGATCTTCAGGCTGGCCGAGAGGGTCAGCCACCCGCCCGACGTCTGCATGGTGTAAGCGGGCTGGGCCTCGGTCACCTGAATGACCACGGTGCCGGGGTAGTCCCGCTCCACCCGGATATTCTCCAGCATGGGGAAGACCTGTTCCAGCGCAGCGGCCTTGGACGCGGGGTCAAAGCTGAAGATGTTCTCTTCGAGGTTGACGCCCAGCGCCTGAACGATCTGCTCGCTGGAATAGCCCCCCGCCTCGCTCACCACACCGTCCGCAGTCCGCACCTGAATGGCGCTGATCTTGAACAGCATGGTCACGGTGAGGTAGATGCCCGCCGCAATGACGCAGAGCAGCATGGCCAGCGCGGTCAGCCGCCGGATGATGCGGCGGCGGCGCAGCACCTTCCGGGTGAGCTTCCGCTTCTTTTTGCCCTCCCGGCGGGCGGGGTCCCGCAGGTTCGCCTCGGTGGGGCGGAGCCTCTGGGGATTCCGCCCCGGCTGGGGGTTCCGGCTCTGGGGGCGGCTCTGACCGGTACGAGCAGCGTTCCGGCTGCTGTGGGGGCGCTGCCCGGCCCGCCCATTCTGATTTCGGCCGTTCTGCGTACGGCGGTTCGGATCGCGGTTTTGGTTTCGATTCTGATTTTGGGCGGGGCGGCCTCCGGTGGGGAACTGGATGCTGTTGTCCGGGTAGCTGCTGCCATAATCTACGCTGCGCTCGGTGTACCGGCTGGGCCGGGGGGCGTCAGGGTCGAAGTTCGGGTTGGTGATCGGATGGCTGCTGTTCTGGCTGCGCACCCCGTTTGCACTCCGGCGGCGCTGGGCGTCCTTGGCCTGATCGTAGGCCGGGCGCTTTTTGCGGCGGCGGTCTCGGTTTTCTGTCATTGGGCCGCACCTCCTTTCCTTTGGATTTTCGCTTCTCTTACGGGGTCTTGACGAGCTTCAGCAGCGCATCGGCAATGCGGTCGAGGCTGTCGTCCACCGAGAGCTTCCGGGCGTTCTGGCCCATGGCGGCCAGCTTGCCGGGCTCGGCCAGCAGCTCGGACACGGTGGAGACCAGCTTCTCGCCGGTCAGGTCCTTTTCCTCAATGACCACCGCAGCCCCGGCTTTTTGTAATTCCAGCGCGTTATAATACTGATGGTTTTCGGCCACGTTGGGGCTGGGGATGAGGACCGCCGCGCGGCCCACGGCCTCCAGCTCGGCCAGCGTCAGGGCACCGGCGCGGCTGATGACGAGGTCCGCCGCCGCCAGCAGCTCCGGCATGTTGTTGATGTATTCCTTCACCACGAGGCTGTCGCCGGGGGCGAAGCCCTTTTCCTTTTCAAGGTTCTGGAACAGCTCCACGCCGTACTGGCCGGTGGCGTGGAGGTGCAGCACGGGCTTTTGGTTCTTCTGTTCCCATGCGCAGAGGTCGGCCACCACCTCGTTGACGCGGCGGGCGCCCAGACTGCCGCCGAAGGAGAGGATGACCGTCCGGTCCCCTGCCCCCAGCTCAGCGCGGATGGCGTCCCGGTTCTTGGCCTGCGTGAAGACCTCCGGCCGCACCGGGTTGCCCACCACGATGGTCTTTTCGGGGGCACCCAGCTTCTCCACGGCGGCGGGCACAGCGGCAAAGACGATGTCCACGTCCGGGGCCAGCAGCTTATTGGTCACGCCGGGGAAGGCGTTCTGCTCGTGCAGAGCGGTCTTGATGCCCATCTTGGCGGCGCAGCGCACCACCGGGCCGGAGACGTAACCGCCGCAGCCGATGACGAGGTCGGGCTGGATGTCCCGCATCATCTTCTTGGCCACCGGGCCGGACAAGGCCAGATTCCACAGGGTGATGAGGTTCCGCTTGATGTTGTGGAACGAGAGCTTCCGCTGGAAGCCGGTGATCTCGATGTGGTGGAAGGGGTAGCCCGCTTGGGTCACCAGCCGGTATTCCATTCCCTCTTTCCGACCCGCGAAATGGATCTCGGCGCTGGGGTCTGCTTTTTTCAGTGCACCGGCAATGGCCAGCGCGGGGTTGATATGGCCGGCCGTGCCGCCGGCTGCGATCAGAACACGCATCTTGGTTCCTCCTTATGATTCGGCCCGCGCTTTCCGCGCGGATGCAAGATCGATGGTCTTTTCCTTCCGGCGGGCCTCCTGCTCCTCGTGGGCGCGGCGGCGTTCCTGCCGGACCCGCTCGCCGTTGCGGCCAATGTTGACCATGACGCCCATCTCGGCCAGCAGCAAGATCAGGCTGGTACCGCCGGAGGAGAAGAAGGGCAGCGAGATGCCGGTGTTGGGCAGGGTGTTGGTCACGACCGCAATGTTGCAGAACACCTGCCACGCGATCTGGGCCATGATGCCGATGCCCACCAGCGTGCAGAACCGGTTCTCAGCGTGGAAAGCCAGCCAGAGCCCCTGCACGAGGAAGAGCACGAACAGCAGGATGACCAGCACCGCCCCGACGAAGCCAAGCTCCTCGCAGACAACGCTGAAGATGAAGTCGTTGGTGCTTTCGGGCAGCCAGAGCTGCTTTTCGATGCTGTTGCCAAGGCCGAGGCCGGTCACGCCGCCGGAGCCGATGGCGTAAAGGCTCTGCAGCGTCTGGTCGGTCATCTTGGTCAGGTCCTGCGTCCAGCCGTCGAGACGGCTTTGCAGGTAGGGGATGGAGTCGATGTGCTGCAGCACCGTTTCCAGCAGCAGCACACCGGCGGCTCCGCCCACCCATGTGATGATGCCGCCGTTGCCGCCCAGCAGCAGGATGGTGCCCACCATGGCGGTGGTCAGCACGATGCCGGACATGTGGGGTTCCATGATGAGCAGCACCACCACCAGCACCAGCGGCAGCAGGGGCAGGATCAGCTCCCGCACCAGCCGCTGCTGGAGCCACGCCCTCACCGGCACCCGGCCGCTGCGGCTGGGGTCCAGCTTTTCCAGCTTCGGGGCCTTGGCCGCAAGGTGGGCCGTGAGCAGGATCATTTCAAACTTTGCGATCTCGGAGACCTGCACCGTCTGCCCCGCGATGCGCAGCCAGCGGCGGCAGCCGTTCAGCGGCGTGCTGAACAGCACCAGCACCAGCAGCACAAGGCAGACGATGTACCCCGGCCAGACCATTTTGCGCAGAAAGCGGTGATCCACATAGGAAAAGGCGATCATCACCAGCAGCCCAAGGCCGAGGCAGAGCACCTGCGATTTGATGTAATGGAGGCTGTCCCCAAAGCGGAGATAGCCGGTGGTATAGCTTGCACTGTAGAGCATCACGAGGCCGAACACCACGATGATACCCAAGGTCGCCAGCCAGTACAGCAGAAGCGGCGACCACGGGCCGGGGTCCCGCTGCAAAAGGGAAAACGGCTCGGATCTTTTTCGGCGGACGGTTGCCATGTGCAGCACCTCCTCAACTGATTTTTGCCCATTGCAGGGCCAGCGCCGCGCCCAGCAGGGCCGCTGCGCAGAACGCATAGAAAATTTGTACGCTGCCGCTGCCCCGCACTTCCATCCAGCGATGGAGCGGCGCGGTGCGGAAGAGCTGCTTCCGCCCGTGGGAGAGCTTGTAGATCACGATCTGTAAGAACACCATCCCGCCCTCCAGCCAGTAGGGCAGCCCCAGCGGCAGAGCGAGGTCGGGCCAGCCGATGCACAGCGGGATGCAGCCCAGCGCACCGGCCAAGAACAAGCTGCCCACGCTGCCAAGCCGCAGCTTTGCAGGCGGGAAATTCCAGAGCAGAAAGGCCATCAGCGCGCCGGCCAGCGCCGCCGGGAGAACGGCCAGCGGAAACCAGCCGAGGACGGTCATGCAGAGCATCAGCCCCAGCATGGCCGCAAAGGCTGTACCGCAGCAAAGGCCGTCCATCTCGTCCGTGATGCGGACACTCTCGGCCAAGGCCACGAGCTCCGCTTCCCACAGCAGCGGGGCCAGCACGCCAAGCCCGACGTACCCGGCCCCCGGCAGGGCCATGCCGCCCGCAAGGCAGCCGTTGGCCCCCAGCAGGACCAGCACCACAGCCCCGGCCCCCGCTTCCAGCAGCAGCCGGGTGCCCCGGCGCAGCCCCAGCGGGGAGCGGCGGCGGATGCGGGCGATATCATCGGCCAGCCCCACGCCGCCGAAGAGCAGCGCCCCGAACAGGGCGATGAGCAGCCGGGTGGAGAGCAGCCCCTCCGCACCCAGCAGCTGCGGCTCGGCCACACAGGCGGCGGTCCAGCCCACGCCTACAGCGGCCAGCACCCCTACCATCAGGCAGAGGCCTCCCATGGTGGGCGGCTGGGCCGGGCGTTCCAACTCCGGATCAGCGTTTTCCGGTCTATCGGGTCCCGGCGCTTGCTGCGTCTGGGCCGGGCGGTTCCGGTTTTGGAGGGATCGCAGCAGCGGCACCATCAGGTTCCCCATCGCCGCCGTGAGGAAGAACCCCAGCGTCGAAGCGACGATCAAGGCGAAACGGATCATATCACGGCTGCTCCTTGTAGAAGAGTTCCAGCACCTTTTCCAGCGCCATGCCGCGGCTGGCCTTGACCAGCAGCGCGTCGCCGGGCTGCATCAGCTTGAGCAGCGCATCAGCGGCTTCGCGGTAGGTATTGGCGTGCAGGGTGGTCAGGCCCTTGGCCGCCGCCACAACGGCGGTGCGCTTGGCCTGTTCGCCATAGGTGATAAGGGTATCGAGGCCGCTTTCCGCAGCTTCCCGGCCCACCTCTTCGTGGGCTTCCCGGCTCAAGCCGCCCAGTTCCAGCATATCGCCCAGCAGCGCGAACCGGCGCTTGCAGGGGTACTCCTTGAACATGGCCAGTGCGGCCTTCATGCTGTCGGGGTTGGCGTTGTAGCAGTCCTCGATGACATCGATGCCCTTGCTGTGGACGACCTTCTGGCGCATACCGGTCTGCTCAAAATTGCCGATGCCCCGGACGACCTTCCGGGCGTCCAGCCCCAGCCGGGTGGCGGCACAGTAGGCAGCCAAGGCGTTGGCGACGTTGTGGCGGCCCATGGCGGGGATCTTCACGAGGAAAGTCCCCTCTTCGTGGTCTTCCAGCACGAAGCTCATGCCGTCAGCCTCCTGCTGGATGGACAGGGCGCAGACATCCGCGCTCTCGTCGCCGAGGCTGAACCAGACGGGCCGGACGTGCTCCGGCAGCTTCGCTTTCCGCAGGAAGGGGTCGTCGCCGTTCAGCACGAGGGGGGCACCCTCCGGCAGACCGGCGCAGATCTCCAGCTTCGCCTTGCAGATGTTCTCCTGACTGCCCAAGTTGCCGATGTGGGACACGCCGATGCAGGTGATGATGCCCACATCCGGGCGGGCGCACCGGCTCAGCCGCTCGATCTCGCCCCGGTGGCTCATGCCCATCTCCACCACGGCGTACTCGGTATCCCTGCCGATGCGGAACATGGTGCGGGGCAGACCCAGCTCATTGTTCTGGTTGCCCTCGGTCTTGATGGTATTCCCGAAGCCCTCGATGGCGGCGTAGCACATCTGCTTGGTGGTGGTCTTGCCCACGCTGCCGGTCACGCCCACCACCTTAGGGTGGAACTGGCTGCGGTAGTTCGCGCCCAGCACCATCATGGCGTGGTAGCTGTCCGGGCAAAGGACGGCCTTTTCCGCCGGGACGCCCTCGACCGGGTGGTTCACCACCACGCAGAGGGCCCCTTCTTCCAGCGCCTTGGCCGCAAAGTCGTGGCCGTCGAACCTTTCCCCCGGAAAGGCCACGAAGATGCAGCCGGGGCGCACCTCGCGGCTGTCGGTGGTCACAAGGGAGACTTCCGCCTCCCCGAACATCATGCTGTCCGGCGCAAGGCCGTGCAGCAGCACACTTGCTTTGATACGTTCCATAAATACCCTATCCCCTTTTTCTAATATTGCTCGATCGTCTCACACGCGAGATGCCTGAGAGGGCGTTACCCGCAGGTAATGGTCACGATGGTGCCGCGCTGGACGCTGGAACCGGCGGCCTCGCTCTGCGCTTGGACAAGGCCGTTTCCGTCCCCTTCCACCACGCAGTTCAGGCCCGCCGCCGCCAGCATCTGCCGGGCAAAATCCGCGCTCTTGCCCGAAACGTCCGGCACCTCCGTGTGCTTGCCCTCGTATGTATCCGTATACAGGTAGATGGTCGTGCCATAGGCCACCTCTGCCCCCGCACGGGGGTACTGGTAGGTGACCACCGCGCCGGTCTGGCCGGAATCGCTCTCGGCCAGCTGGTGCTTCAGGCCCTTGATGTTCAGCGAGACCTGCGCGTTGCTCCACTCGTTGCCCACAAGGTTCGGCACCTTGACCATGGTGCTGCTGCGGTCGGTGCCGTCGGTGGCGATGCCAAGATAGGGCGCGATCTCGCTGATGATGTTGCCGACGACGGGCGCGGCCAGAATGGACGAGTAGTCCGTCTTGGCGTTGTTGGGGTCGTCCAGCATGACGTAGACGAGGATCTCCGGATCGTTGGCGGGCAGCACGGCGGCGAAGGAAGCGACCTTCTTGTAATCGCCGTCGCTGCGGCGGTCCATGTTCAGCTGCTCGGACGTGCCGGACTTGCCGCCGATGCGGTAGCCCGCCACATAGGCGCGGCCGCCGCCGCCCTGCGTGCCATCGGCCACCTCATATTCCATGATCTGCCGGATGGTCTCGCTGGCGCTCTCGCTGATGACCTGACGGCGGACGTTCGCGCCGACTTCCTCGATGACGTTGCCGTTCTGGTCGGTGATCTTATCCACCACATGCGGGGTCACGAGGTAGCCGCCGTTGACGGCTGCCGAGATGGCGGTGCAGACCTGCAGCGGGGTCACCGCCATGGCCTGACCGAAGGCCGAGGAGGCCAGCTCCACTTCGCCCAAGCGGCTCTTGCTGTAATACTGCATGAAGCTGGTTTCGTTGGGCAGGTCCACGCCGGTCCGCTCGGTAAAGCCGAAGGCGTCGAAGTAATCGTAGAACAGGCTGGAGCCGATCCGCTGGCCCAACTGGATGAAGTAGATGTTGCAGCTGTTCCGCAGGGCCTCGGCCAGATTCTGCACACCATGGGCCTTTTTGCCCGCGCAGTGGTAGGTCTCCTTGGCGACGCCGTAAGCGCCGGAGCAGTTCAGGGTGGTGTTGAAGGTCGCCTTGCCGGAGTCCACACCCATGGCCGCCGTGATGACCTTGAAGACGCTTCCGGGGTAGTACAGCTCGGTGATGGTCTTGTTCTTCCACTGGATGTCGCGGTAGTAGCCGGAGTAATCCCCCTCCGGGTCAAGAACTTTGTTGCCGTTGGCATCGGTGACGTAGCTGCCGTCTTCATTCTTGAGGTAGACGCCGTAGAGTTCCGGTTCCGCGTGGACCAGCTCGTTCAGGTAGGCCTCGTTGGTGGTGTAGTTCAGCGGGTCGTTGGGGTCGAAATCGGGCTTCGAGGCCATGGCGAGGATGGCACCAGTCTTGACGTTCATGACGATGGCCGCGCCGCGGTTCTCCACATTGTTGGCCGCGATGGCTTCGTTCAGGTAGCGCTCCACCACTTCCTGCACGTTCACATCCAGCGAGAGGACGAGGTTCGAGCCGTCCTTCGCGGCGTAGGTGGTGGCGTTTTCGTCCGCGATGGCGTTGCCGTAGGCGTTGCGCAGGGTGATGGTGCGGCCGTTGACGCCCGCCAGCGTGGACTCGTAGGATTTTTCAAGGCCATAGGTGCCGTAGCCGTCCGCATCGCAGAAGCCCAGCACCGATGCGGCAAACGCGCCGTAGGGGTAATCCCGCTGGAAGCTCTTGGTGGAGGAAACGGAGATGCGCCCTTTGCGGATGCCCTGTTCGGCGTCCGCCTTCTTGTGGGCCTTGTTGTACTCGGTGACGTACTTCTCGATGGACAGCTTGATGGCGTTGTTCACCTTGGTGGCCAGCGTCTGATAGGCCGAGTCGCTCTTGGAAAGGGCGTCGTACACGGTCTGGTACTGGGTCTGGTACGCCTCGGAGGAGGTGTCCACGCTGTCCAGACTCTCGCCGTCGCCGGAGAGCAGCCGCAGGGTGAGCTGGGTGCTCACTTCCTGCAATGCCGCCGGGTCGGCGGTCTTGGTGCTGGTGAACAGGGCCGTGCTGTAGCTGGGGTCGGCCCAGATGGTCCAGACCACGCTGGTGGACGCCAGCGTGATGCCAGAGGTATCGTAAATTTCACCGCGGGTGGCCTGAATGGTGCTGTCCAGCAATTGCTGCTGGGCCGCATACTGGCGGAAGGTGGCGCCGTTTTTGATCTGGATGTTGTACAGGCTGTGGATGACGATGCCCGCCGCCGCCAGCACGAAAAACACGGCGGCCACGAAGCTGAAATGCCGCAGCTTTGCGCTAAGGCGTTCATGCGGGTCGGTGCGGCGCAGCCGGTAAAGGCCCTTCTTGGGCTTGGAGGATGGTTCCTGCATTGCTTGTCTTACTCCTGAGAAACCGAAAAAGCGTGCGCTGCCGCACGCTTTCCCTGTTTTATTTTAGTTTGCGCGGTTCACGCTGCCCATGATCATCATCGCGCCGTCGTGCAGCAGGTCGGTCCACTGCCGCACAGCGGACTCCTTGCGGACGAGGACGCTGCCCCCGTCCAGACGGATGTAGGTGATCTGGCTCTGGTCGATCTTCATCAGGCCGAGGCGGGTGGCCGTCTCTTCCACGCTGGTGATGTTCGTCCGGTTGTTCAGTGCGCTGTTGTAGTAGGTGTACTGGCTCTGGACGCTCACGAGGTCAGCCTTGGCGTTCTGGATCTGGCTGTTCAGCTCCACCAACTGCGACTCGCTCCACAGCAGGCTGACCGCAAAGCCCACCAGCAGCGCCGCCGAAAGCAGCTGCAGCGCGTGCTGCATAGCGGCCCGCACCGGATTCAGCCGGGGCTTGCCGCCCTTTTCTACCCGCAGCGGAACTTTGCGCTGCGTCTGAGGCGCTCTTCTGCGGCGCACCTCCGTCATATCATATGCTGCCTGACCCATGGTACTCTCCTCCTCACTGATTCTCCGCGGTGGTGTTACAGTTTTTCAAGAACGCGGAGGTGTGCGGACCGGCTGCGCCGGTTCTCTTCCAACTCCTGCGTATTGGCTTCGATGGGTTTGCGAGTGATGAGCTTGGCCTTGGCCTTGCCGCCGCAGACGCAGACCGGGAACTCCGGCGGGCAGGTGCAGGCGGTGGACCAGCGGCGGAACTTGTTCTTCACCAGCCGGTCCTCAAGGGAGTGGAAGGTGATGATGCAGAAGCGTCCGCCCGGTGCCAGATGCTCAAAAATGGTGTCCATGCCCTCTTCCAGCGCGTCCAGCTCGTGATTGACCGCAATGCGCAGCGCTTGGAAGGTGCGGCGGGAAGGGTTCTTGTTCTTGCGGCGCTCGGCGGCGGGCATGGCGCTGGCCACGATGTCGGCCAGCTGCAAGGTCGTCTCGATGGGGGAGGTTTCCCGCGCCTCCACGATCTTCCCCGCGATCTGCCAAGCAAAAGGCTCTTCGCCGTAATCCTTCAGGATGCGGGCCAGCTCCTCCCGGCTCTCGGTGTTCACGAGGTCGGCGGCGGTCTCGCCCTCTTGGCTCATCCGCATATCCAGCGGCGCGTCCGCCCGGTAGGAAAAGCCTCTGGCCGCGTCGTCCAGTTGATGACTGGATACGCCGAGGTCCAGCAGCGCCCCGTTGATCTGTTCGATGCCCAATCGTTCAAGGGCTTGTCCCGCAGAGCGGAAGTTAATCTGCACCACCGTGGCGGGGAGCCCGGCCAGCCTTGCGCGGGCCGTCTGCACCGCGTCGGGGTCCTGATCGAGGGAAATGAGCCGCCCGCCCTTTTCTGCGTCCAGACGGAGCGCAATCTGGCGGGAATGGCCCGCCCCTCCGGCGGTGCCGTCGAGGTATATGCCCGCCGGGTCGATGGCAAGGCCGTCGAGGCACTCGTTCAGCAGTACGGGCACATGCTCAAACGAGGCCGGGTCAAAGGCTTGTCCGTGTTGTTCGTTTTCCATAGGGCCCAGCCTCCTTTCTGTTGTTTCAGTCCTTCATCCTGTGCGGTGAGCCGTCATTTTTTCATTTTTCAGACCCCGCCGGGTGCTCTGAGGGGCACACTGCCCCAAGCACCTCTTCGGATTCAATTTTATTTTAACAAAACCAGTGTGCGAATGCAAGGCTTTTGGCGGTGCTTTTTCCTCAAAAATCACCAAAAAAATCCCCTGCAAGCCGTGTACTTTGCTTGCGGGGGACGTCCTGTTTTTTTGACAAACTCCGCAGGGGCCCAATTACATGGGTTTGCGGGGGCTCTGGCGGAGGTTTGCACGCACACTTTTCACCTGTGCGGCGTTCTCGGCCATGGTCTCTTCGGTGGTCTTGAGCATATTATCACAGTAGTCGGTCACGGTCTGGCGGACGGTGCGGGCCTCGGTCTGGGCGGCGGAGACGATCTCCGACGCCCGCTGCTGGGCCGCCTTGACGATCTCGGCCTCGCTGACGAGGATGCGGGCCCGCTCCTCGGCCTTTTTCACGATGGCCTGTGCCTGTGCGTTGGCCGAATCGATGAGCTGGGCACGGTCGCTGACGATGGACTGTGCCTGACGCAGCTCCACCGGCAGATTCTGGCGGATCTCGTCCAGATAATCCCGGATCTGCTCCACGTCCACGATCCGCTTGCCGCCCGAAAGGGGCATCCCGGCGCTCTCTTCCAGAGCGTCCTCAATGGTATCCAAAAGCTCGTTTACGTTCATTCCGCATCTTCCTCTCCGGCGGGCTGCATGGGCTTTGCATATTTCCACAGCAGCACCTTGCCGTATTTATACTGTTTCTTCAAGGTCAGCTCCCCGGCCTCGGCGGGCAGCACAAGGCCTGTCTCGCTCTCGCACAGGACGATGCCGCCGGGGGCCACCACCTTGTCCACGCTGGGAAGGATCTTTTCCAGCGTACCACCGCGGAACGGCGGGTCCAACAGAACGAGGTCGAACTGCTCATGGCACGCGGAAAGATACCGCGCCGCCTCGCCGATGTTGACCCGGCTGCGGTCGAACACGCCGCAGGTCTTGCAGTTCTTCATCACGATGTTCACGGCCTCGCGGTTCTCGTCCAAGAACACGCACCGCGCTGCCCCGCGGGAAAGAGCTTCGATGCCCAGCTGGCCGCTTCCGGCGTACAAGTCCAGCACCCGTGCACCGGGCAGGTCGAACTGGACGATGCTGAACATCGCCTCCTTGACCTGATCGAGGGTGGGGCGGGTGATATCGGTGCCGGGCAGGGCCTCCAGCCGTCTGCCCCGTGCGTCTCCTGCAATGACTCGCATGTGGTTGCCTCCTTTTTGCATCCGTTTGTGTATCTTTATATTATTGTCAAGACACCGCACTTTGTCAAGGGTTGCGTTGCACTCCGGCGGCAAATGTGCTAAAATCAGCCCAGAGCGCGGTTTTGCTCCGCGCACCGTCAAAAGGAGAGAGTTACTATGAATGTCCTGCTCATCAACGGCAGCCCCCACGAGAAGGGCTGCACCTACACCGCCCTGTCCCTCATCGCCGGGGAACTGAACGCCGCGGGCATCGATACCGAAATTTTGAATGTCGGCACCAAGCCCGTCGGCGGCTGCATCGGCTGCGGCGGCTGCGCTGCGGGCAAGGGCTGCGTCTTTGGGGGCGTGGTCAACGAGGCCATCGAAAAGGCCAAGACCGCCGACGCCTTCGTCTTCGGCACCCCGGTCCACTACGCTTCCGCATCCGGCAATATGACCAGCTTTATGGATCGGCTGAGCTACGCGGGCGGCAAGTATCTGGCCTACAAGCCCGCCGCCATCTGCTGCTCGGCCCGCCGCGCCGGTACTACCACCACCCTTGACCAACTGGTGAAGTACCCGGAGTTCTTCCACATGCCCCTCGTCAGCGGCTCCTACTGGCCCATGGTCCATGGCTCCAACCCGGAGCAGGTCTTACAGGACGAAGAGGGCTGCGCCGTGATGCGGGAGCTGGGCCGCAATATGGCGTGGCTGCTCCGCTGCATCGAAGCGGGCAAAGCCGCGGGCATCTCCCACCCGGAGAATCCCCGCCGTCCGATGACAAATTTTATAAGATAAATGCTTTTTTCGTTCACAACTTTGTGGTAGCATTAAGATAAGTATTTTTACCACGACGGAGAGCGGACTATGGAACATTACGATTGGAACGACGGCTGGCTGTTCACCCCCACCTTCGACCCCGCCATCGTGCGGCCGGAGTGCCCGGAGCTTGCGCTGGAACCCGTGCGCATCCCGCACACAGTCAAGACGCTGCCCTACAATTACTGCAATGAAAACGATTACCAGCGCCTTTGCGGCTACCGGCGGGAGTTTTTCGCCCCGAAGGAGTGGCAGGGCCGCACCGTGCTGCTCACCTTTGACGCCGTGGCCCACGACGCCACCGTGTTCTGCAACGGGCGGCGGGTGTTCCACCATGGCTGCGGCTACACGGCCTTCACCGTCGATCTCACCGAAGCCCTCCGTCTGGGGGAGAAAAACGTCCTCGCCGTCCGCTGCGACAGCCGCGAGGACCTGAACATCCCGCCCTTCGGCGGCCAGATCGATTACCTGACCTACGGCGGCATCTACCGCGCCGTCTCGCTGGATGTGAAAGAACCCGCTTATCTGCGCGATATCTTCATAGAGGCACAGGCTGAGGGCGATTTCCGCATCTACACCTCCACCGTGGGTGAGACCGTGGGCTGCACCCTCCAAGCCGAGATCCGCAGCCCCGCCGGGAGCCGCGCCCTCTACGACGGGGAGCTGTCCCTGCCCATCGTGGGCACCCTGAACGGCGTCCACCCGTGGAGCATCGACCACCCCTTCCTCTACACCCTCACGGTGCGGCTCATCCGCCCCGGCACCGGCGGTCTGCCCGACCGGGTGCTGGACGAAAAGTCCACCCGGTTCGGCTTCCGCACCATCCAATTCGTCGCGGGCGGGCTTTACCTCAACGGCCAGCGAGTCGAAGTGCGGGGCCTGAACCGCCACCAGAGCTACCCCTATCAGGGCTATGCCATGCCGGACAGCATCCAGCAGCTTGATGCCCACATCCTGAAAAAGCAGCTGGGCTGCAACGCCGTCCGCACCAGCCACTACCCCCAGAGCCCCGCCTTCCTTGATGCGTGCGACGAGCTGGGGCTGCTCGTCTTCCTCGAAATGCCGGGCTGGCAGTACATCGGGGACGAAAGCTGGAAGGCCCAAGCGCTGCAAAACTGCCGCGAGATGGTCTGCCAGTGCCGCAACCACCCCAGCGTCTTTTTGTGGGGGGTGCGGGTCAACGCCAGCGCCGACGACGAAGCCTTCTACAAGCGCACCAACGAGGCCGTCCACCGGCTCGACCCCACCCGCCCCACCGCCGGGGTCCACATCCGCCGGAAGGATCAGCTTCTGGAAGACGTCTACGCCTACAACGACCACTCCTACGCCGGGCGGGGGCCGGGGTGCGAGAACCGAGCCAACGTCACCCCCGACATCCGCAAAGGCTACCTCATCAGCGAATTCGGGGGCCAGCAGTTCCCGGCCAAAGCCTTTGACGACGAGCCGCACCGGCTGGTCCAAGCGCTGCACCATGCCGCCGTCCTGAACGACGCCATCGCCCAGCCGGGCGTGGCCGGGGCGCTGGGCTGGTGCATGGCCGATTACAACACCCACAAGGAGTTCGGCAGCGGCGACCGCATCTGCTACCACGGCGTGCTGGACATGTTCCGGAACCCGAAGCTCTCCGCCGCCGTCTACGCCAGCCAGAAAACGCCCCGCTCCCCTTCGGACATCGTGCTGGAAGTTTCGTCCAGCATGGCGCTGGGGGATCACCCCGGCGGCTTTGCGGGGGCGTGCTGGGTGTTCACCAATGCCGAGAGCGTCCGGCTCTACCGCGGCAACGATTTCATCGCCGAGTTTACCCCGGACCGCCGGGGCCGCTTTGCCGCGCTGCCTCATCCGCCCATCGAGGTGCAGGACTTCGTCGGCTCCCTGCTGGAAAAGTACGAGGGCCTTGACCCCGTGGCCGCCCCGCAGGTGGCCGCCATCCTCAATGAGATGCGCCGGGACGCGCTGACCCTCTCGCCGTTGAGCCGGGCCCGGCTGCTGTCGCTGCGGCTTGGCTGGAACGACCTGCTTCGGATGTACTACAAGTACATCGGCGTGCTGGGTTCCCCTTCCAGCGTCTACCGGTTCGAGGCCGTCTGGCACGGCCGGGCTGTCCGCACCGTGGTCAAGGAGCCGGTGCAGAGCGTCCGGCTGGAGTGCACTGTCCTGAATCCCTTGCTGACCGACGGCCCCACATGGGACTGCGCCGCCGTCAGCCTCCGGGCCATCGACCAGAACGGCAACCTCCTGCCCTACTGCGGCGAGGCCGTCCAGCTTTCCGTCGAAGGCCCGGTGAAGATCCTCGGCCCCAGCGTGGTGCCGCTGCGGGGCGGCATGGCGGGCACCTACCTCGCCACCACCGGCGAAGCGGGCCGGGCCGTCCTCCACTGCAAAATGGAGGGTGCGCTGGACACCGAAGCCGCCCTCACCGTGCGCAAACGCGGTTAAACGCCGTCCTTTCATGATAGATTTGCACTCCGTTCAAAGTTTTATCATGTTTGGCTGATATTCTATCCTTGTAAAGAACAGCAGGACGGCCTCGGCCGTCCTCTTTTAAAGATATCTTGAGGAAAAAGGACTGTAAGACTATGAGAGAAAAACTTCGCCGCTTCATGATCGGCCGCTACGGCACCGACGGCCTGAACCAGTTCCTGAGCATCGCTTCGCTGGTGCTGCTGCTGATCGCCATCGTCAGCCGGGTCAGCCTGTTCACATGGCTGGGTGTGGCTCTGCTGGTGTTCTGCTACTACCGCACCTTCAGCCGCAACATCTCCAAGCGGACGGAGGAGAACTACAAGTTCTACACCCTCAAGGATCGTGTGGGCGGCAAGTTCCGCAGCTGGAAGGAGCAGTGGGCCAACCGGAAGGTCTACCACTACTACCGCTGCCCCCAGTGCCACCAGAAGCTGCGGGTGCCCCGCGGCCGGGGCCGCATCCAGATCTCCTGCCCCCGCTGCGGCACCCAGTTCATCAAGAAGAGCTGACCCATGTTCGGCTATGTGATCCCGAATCAGACGGCCCTCTCCCCCGAAGCACAGGCCCGCTACCGCACCGCCTACTGCGGGCTCTGCCGCCGCATCGGCGCACTGCACGGGCTGCGGGGGCGGCTGACCCTGAGCTATGACCTGACTTTTCTGAACCTGCTGCTCTCCAGCCTGTACGAGGGCGAGAGCGAGCTTGCTGCCGGCAGCGGCCACTGCCCCATCCACCCCATCCGGAAAGTGGATTGGCGAGCCAGCGCCCCCACGGACTACTGCGCCGACCTGAGCGTCGCGCTCCACTACTACAACGCCGCGGACAAGTGGAAGGACGATCACAGCCTCCTCGGCCTTGGGTTCGAGCAGCTGCTGGCCTCCCCCACCGAGGCCGCAGCGGCCCGCTGGCCCCGGCAGTGCGGTGCCATCCGCGCCTGTCTGGACCGGCTGGCCCAGTATGAGGCCAAGGGCAGCGAGGACCTCGACGCCGTATCCGGCTGCTTCGGTGAGCTGATGGCGGAACTCTTCGACTACCAAGAAGACCACTGGTCGCCGGAGCTGCGGAGCATCGGCTTCAACCTCGGCAAGTACATCTACCTGCTGGACGCCTACGACGACCTCGCCAAGGATACCCGCAAGGGGGCCTACAACCCTCTGCGCTCCCTGAGCCAGACCCCCGGCTACGAGGAAGAGATGCGGGAAATTTTCGAGCTGCTGCTTTCGAACTGCGCCCGCAGCTTCGAGCGTCTGCCCTGCGTGGAGGACGTGGACCTGCTGCGGAACATCCTGTATTCGGGCGTGTGGCTCAAATACAACTGCAAAAACGAGAAGCAGAAGCACAAAACCGCCTGAATTGGGCGGTTTCTCTTGATTTTTCAGGCGCAGTCCTGTACACTTAATTTTGTTTGTGTGCCCCCAGCCCGGCGGCACAAAGCCTAGTAGAGACGTGAGGAAGTTGATTCATGAAAGACCCCTATGAGGTGCTGGGCATCCAGCGCGGAGCCAGCGACGAAGAAATCAAAAAAGCGTACCGTGCCAAGTGCAAGCGCTGGCACCCCGACCTGAACCCCAACGACCCCACGGCCGAGGAGCACTTCAAGGAAGTTCAGGCCGCCTACGACGCCATCACCAAGGGTGAGACCGGCCCCCAGAGCGGCGGCTATGGCAGCCCCTACGGCCAGCAGAGCTATGGCGGCAGCTATTACGGCGGTTTCCAGCAGAATTACGGCCAGCAGGGCTATACCCAGCAGGACGGCGACTGGGACTTCGGCTTTGACCCCTTCGGCTTTGGCTTCGGGTTCGGCGGCTATCAGCAGCAGAGCGGCGCCAGCTATAACAGCACCGACACGCCGGAGCTGCAGGCCGCCCGCAACTTCATCGCGAACCGGCGCTACGCCGAGGCCCGCCGCGTGCTGGACGGCGTTTCGAACCGCACAGCCCGGTGGTATTACCTCTCCTCGCTGGCGAATCAGGGCCTTGGCAACAGCATCGGGGCGCTGCAGGACGCCCGCCGCGCCGCTCAGATGGAGCCGGGCAACACCGAATATCAGGTGCATCTGCGCAACCTGCAAAGCTCCGGCCAGACCTACCGCACCCAGACGACCTACGCCCAGCCGGGCGGCCTGATGCGCTGGTGCTGGAGCATGATCCTGCTGAACCTGCTGTGCAACTGTTGCTGCGGCGGCTGGGGCTGGCGGTTCCGGGGGATCTGAGCGATCACGCTCCCAAAACCCTTGACAATACGTCCAAAACGGATATAATGGAAATAGAAAAGGCGCTGGTCGGCAAACGGCTACCCGTTACCGGCAGTCGCTCGTTTCATGTTATGCACAAAGAAAGCAAGCAACCGTCAGTGTAGGAAGCTGAGGCGGTTACTTGCTTTTCTTGTTGTCATCGTTTGATCTGTCGTGTGCGACTTTCCACGCGATGTCGAACCCGGCTTTTGCCACTTCGACCATCAGCGCGGCTACTGCGACCAGAAGGGTCAGCAGCGCCAGCAATTCAGACAATGTCATCCGACATTCCCCCTTTCCCGTTATACCACGAGTCCGGGGTTCGACTTCAAAAATAAGCTCGCCCCTCGGTATAACGTTCCTTCCATGATTTTTCATGAAACGAGCGTCCCACCAGTAAGAGCAGCCGCCTGTGTTTTCGACACAGCACCTTATCCACCGCCTTTTCGGCGGCATTTTTATTGTAGCATATCATTCGACGAATCACAACACAAAACGCCGCCGCACAGCATTCAAAACTGTGCGGCGGCGCGTTCTTTTTATGGGTTATGGGGCGTTTACCGGATCACGATGGTCCGGCTGATCTTATCGCAGGAGTAGTTACCCCCCACGGCGGCGGTCTGGATGTACTCGCCGGGTTCAGCGGGGAGGGTATCGTAGGTGCGGCTGAAAAGGCCGGGCTTCTTGTAAGTGTAAGTCACCTTGCCCTCCGGCACCACCCGCCCGTCCGACTCCACCACGGCGGCGAGATTGTAGTTCTGCACCTCTTCCGCGGTCATACTGGCGGGAAGCTCCTGCGCCCAGTAGGCGCGGACGCCCTCGCTCTTGGGCTTGATGCGGAACATGGCCATGCCGGCGGTGTTCATATCGCCGGACTCCAGCGCCACCGCGCCCGCGATGTAGCGGCCGGAATCGGTGGGCTGCTCATCGACGTAGATGCGGCTGAAGGCGCCCTCCGGCAGATACTTGCGGATCAACTCCAGCGCCAGCTTCAGGCCGGTGGAGAAGTCCTTGATGGTGGGCATATAGAACTGCAATACGTCCATCACGGACACCACCTCGTCCGCCACGCGGAGCAGTACGCTGACGTCGTTGCCGTCGATCAACTGCTTGAGGTAGGCGTAGAGGTTGAACTCCTCTTCCTGATCCGGGGTCGCCGACATCTTGCGCGGCAGCGGGATCATCTTGAGCAGGGTGCGGATCTTATCCGAGAGCACCAAGGTCACATAGCCCTTGGCCTCGCCCTTGATGCCGATGATCACGCCGATATACTGGGTGTCGGCGGGGTGCGTCTGCACGCTGAGGGTGAAGGGGGAACCATAAACCAGATCGCCCGACGTAGTCAGACGGATGGAAACGACATCGTTGGTTTCTTCGACGTTTGCGCTTTTTCCGGCGGCGAGCTCGCTGCCCGCCGATGCTGCAAACGCCGGGGTAACGGCCACGCTCAGCGTCAGAACAACGGCGAGCAGCAGCGAAATCATCCTTTTGGTCTTCATTTTTGCAGACCTCCTGTTTGCATCCAAAATTTGCGGTGGTGCGGCGAAGCGCCGCCGGGCCCGATCTTACTTCGAGCCACCCTAATTTTACCGCATCCTGCGCTTTCGGTCAATAACGGGATTCAAGTGATTCAAGATTTTTACATAAAAACTGCCGCGCAGACGCGCGGCAGTTCACTCAGCTCGTTAGATCTTGCTCAACTGCGGGCCCTGTGCCGTATCCTTGACAGCCCAGCCCATTTCGGTCAGCTGGGCGCGGATGGCGTCAGCGGCGGCCCAATCCTTCGCCTTCTTGGCGGCGGCGCGCTTCTCCACCAGTTCGGTCACTTCGGCGGGCACCTCGTCTTTCTTGCGGTTGTACATCAGGCCCAGCACATCGGTGATCTCGTCGAAGGCCTTGGCAGCAGCCTCCAGCGCTTCCTTGCTGGAAGCGGCGGACAACGTGTTGATCTCCTTGACCAGATCGAACACGGCAGCCAGCGCATCGGGGGTGTTCAGGTCGTCGTCCATGGCCTTGCAGAACTTGGTGCGGGCCTCATCGGCCTTGGCTTTCAGGGTCTCGTCGGCGCCGAACTCGCTCTTGCTCAGGGCAAAGTCGAGGTTCTCGCGGCAGGTGTACAGGCGCTCCAAGCTGTTCTTGCAGCTCTCAATGAGATCCACGGTGTAGTTCAGCGGCATCCGATAGCCTGCGGTCAGCATGAAGTAGCGGATGGGCTCGTAGCCGTAGAGGTTGGCGACATCGCGGACCGTGAAGAAGTTGTGCAGACTCTTGGACATCTTCTGGTTATCCACATTGATGAAACCGTTGTGCATCCAGTAGCGGGCGAACTCGCAGCCGTTGGCACACTCGCTCTGGGCGATCTCGTTCTCGTGGTGGGGGAAGATCAAGTCCTGACCGCCGCAGTGCAGGTCGATGGTCTTGCCCAGATGGGTGCGGCTCATGGCGCTGCACTCGATGTGCCAGCCGGGGCGGCCCATACCGTAGGGGCTTTCCCATGCGGGCTCGCCGGGCTTAGCGGCCTTCCAGACGGCGAAGTCGGCGGGGTCTTCCTTCAGGCCATCGTCCATCTGGCTGCGCAGCTCGCGGTTGCCGCTCTCCAGATCGTCCAGCTTCAGGTGGCTCAGCTTGCCGTACTCCGGGTCGCTCTTGACGCGGAAGTAGACATCGCCGTTCTTGGCGACGTAGGCGTGGCCGGTGTCGATCAGATCCTTAACGATATCGAGGATCTGCTGGATGTGCTCGGTAGCGCGGGGCTGGACGGTGGGCTTCTTGCAGTTCAGGCCGGCGGCATCCTTGAGGTACTCAGCCTCAAAGCGCTGGGCAACTTCCTTCATGGAAGTGCCCTCTTCCTGCCCCTTTTTGATGAGCTTATCATCGATATCGGTGATGTTGGACACATAGATCACCTTGTTGCCGCGGTATTCCAGATAACGGCGCAGGGTGTCGAAGACGATCAGCGGGCGGGCATTGCCGATGTGGATATAATTGTAAACGGTCGGGCCGCAGACGTAGATGCGGTACTCGCCGGGCACCTGCGGGACGAACTCTTCTTTCTGACGGGTCAGGGTGTTGAAAATCTGCATAAAAACCTCTCCTTTTGTGTGGCAGACAGAAGCCGCGACCCTCACAGTCTCGCTCCGCGAAAACCGATAAGCAAAAAACCTCCGGAATCCTTACTGTCGTAAGGACTCCGAAGGCGGTTTTCGTTCAAAATCGCGGTTCCACTTCTGTTTGTCGCTCAAAGCCGGTAACGGCGGCGGCCGCACTGCGATACTATCCTTCCCGCAGTGTGCTCTCCGGGCGCACTTCACGCACCCCTCTGCAAACAGGCTCCCAGCCAACGGCCCATTCTCTCTGTGCAGACGTTCCCTGCGCTACTCTGCCCGGATCAACGCATTTGTTCTGATACAGATTTATTATAATGGCCGCCGCACCGGAAGTCAAGCAGTTTGACACTGCTCTGCAGCCGGAGCGCGGCTTTTTTCTTTCCGCCCCTTTACATCTCCCCGAAGTTGTGTCATAATTTACTGTAATAAAGGGAAAGCCGTTCCGGTGCCGTGATTCGGCGGCGGGGAGCGGCAAGAGAGGGGTAAACTGCCATGAGTAAAACCATCATTCCGGCAAACTATACACCCGCGCTGAACCTGTACGACACCCAGCGCGCCATCGGCACGGTGAAGCGGCTGTTCGCAGACACGCTCTGCGCCACGCTGAACCTCTACCGCGTGTCCGCGCCGCTGTTTCTGGAGGCGTCCACCGGCCTGAACGACGACCTGAACGGCGTCGAGCGGAAGGTCACCTTCGACATCAAGGACAGCGGCACCGAAGCACAGGTGGTGCAGTCGCTGGCCAAGTGGAAGCGCAAGGCCCTGAAGGACTACGGCTTCCGGGTGGGCAAGGGCCTGTACTGCGACATGAACGCCATCCGCCGCGACGAGGAGCTGGACAACCTCCACTCCGTCTATGTGGACCAGTGGGACTGGGAAAAGGTCATCCGGGAGGAGGACCGCAACGAGGCTTACCTGAAGAATGTGGTGCGGTCCATCGTGTCGGCTGTCTGCGCCACCGAGATGAACCTCCACGCTATGTTCCCCCAGCTGCAGGACCTGCCCCTGCACACCCCCAACGTGACCTTCATCACCACGCAGGAGCTGGAGGACAAGTACCCGGACCTGACCCCGAAGGAGCGCGAGAACGCCATCGTCAAGGAGAACGGCACCACCTTCCTGATGAAGATCGGTGCCCCGCTGAAGAGCGGCAAGCCCCACGACGGCCGCGCCCCCGACTACGACGACTGGGATCTGAACGGCGATCTCCTGTTCTGGAACGAGCCGCTGCAGTGCAGCTACGAGCTGAGCAGCATGGGCATCCGCGTCAGCCCCGAAAGCATGGACAAGCAACTGACCATGGCGGGCTGCGATGACCGCCGGGTTCTGCCCTTCCACAAGGCCGTGCTGAACGGCGAGCTGCCTTACACCATCGGCGGCGGCATCGGCCAGAGCCGCCTGTGTATGCTGCTGCTGGGCAGCGCCCACATCGGCGAAGTTCAGGCAAGCGTCTGGGACGAAGCCACCCGCGAAGCCTGCGCCAAGGCTGGCATCCCGCTGTTGTAATAACCAGCATTCTTTTCAAGGCCGCCCCATGGGTCTTCCCGTGGGGCGGCCTTTTTGCGCTGTGAAAAAATCCCCAAAAATTTTTTGCTTTTTCCCTTGACAGTATGTTGTGTTCCGTCTATAATGAACGAAGTTCATTTTGAGGTGATCACATGAATCTTACCGCAACCTCCAAAGAGGATATCTTAAAAGCCAGTCGTACCCTCATCCAGCAAAATGGATGGGCTGCGGTCAACATCCGCGCCGTGGCTGCGGCCTGCGGTGTGTCGGTGGGCTGCATCTACAACTATTTTGGCTCCAAGACCGAGCTGGTGAGCGCCACGGTGGAAAGCATCTGGAACGATATCTTCCACCGCCCGGAGGACGAAGCCGTCTTCCGGGACACGCTGGCCTGTGTCCGCTGGATGTACCGGCAGCTGGAATACGGCTGCGCCCAGTATCCCGGCTTTTTCACGCACCACTCCCTTGGCTTTATGCACCAAGGCACGGCAGATGGAAAACAGCAGATGCAGCAGGCGTGGCAGCACATCCTGCGGCAGCTGCATCTCGTCCTGCAGCAGGACCCCAACGTCCGGCCGGATGCCTTCAATGACCAGTTCACCGCCGAACGGTTTGCCGGGGTCCTGTTTTCCCAGATGCTGTCCGCGCTGGTGCAGCAGGATTTCGACCCCTCCATGGTGCTGGAGATCGTCCGACGAACCCTCTATTAAAAAACTTCCCACGGATTCGTGGGGATTTTTTATTCGTCAAAGTGAACATTGTTCAATTAAGGAGGTGATGTTCCGGACCCTCAGGCAGGACCCCGCTACATTCCCCCATTTCACACAACAAAGGAGATTTTTACGATGCGTGCGATCTTTGAAACGCTTTTTGACATTTTTTATCTGCTCACCGTCCTTTCCGTGGGCATCCGCATGATCCGGAACAGCAAAGGCTCCGCCCAGTTCCAGCTGTTTGGCTGGATGGCTGTGGTGCTGGGTGCCGGTGACTCTTTCCATCTGGTGCCCCGCGCACTGGCTCTGTGCACCACCGGCCTTGACAGCTATGCCTTCCAACTGGGTCTGGGCAAGTGGATCACCTCGGTCACCATGACGGTGTTCTACGTGCTGCTGTACTACGTCTGGCGTCAGCGCTACCACATCAACGGCCAGAAGGCCGTGACCTTGGCCGTCTACACTCTGTCGGCTGCCCGTGTGATCCTCTGCATGATGCCCCAGAACCAGTGGCTCACCAACCATTCCCCCCTGTCTTGGGGCATCTACCGCAACATCCCCTTCGCGCTGCTGGGTCTGCTGGTCATCGTGCTGTTCTACCGCAGCGCCAAAGAGAACCACGACACCGCGTTCCGCTGGATGTGGCTTACCATCGTGCTGAGCTTTGGCTTCTATATCCCGGTGGTGCTGTGGGGCGATGTGATCCCGGTCATCGGTCTGCTGATGATCCCCAAGACCTGCGCCTATGTGTGGACCGTCCTCATCGGCTATGCTGCAATGAAGGCGGAATACAAGAACGAAAACTGATTCGTCTCCCTCTGCTCTGATCGCAAACAAAAGGGGCTGTTGCACAACTCCTTCCGTCATCGCTAACGCGATGCCACCTCCCTCTGAGAGGGAGGCTTTCACAGCTAACCGTTACGCCAAGGCTCCCTCCGAGAGGGAGCTGGCACGGCGAAGCCGTGACTGAGGGAGTTATTTGCAACAGCCCCTTTTTGTTCAGGTACGTTTTCGGCGATTTCCGCCCGCCAGCCAGACGAGCCACGCATAGAACAGATTCATCAGCAGGATGCCCACGCTCCACAGCACGGTCTGCCGGGTGGTCTGCTCATAGACCAGCAGGAAGGGATACGGCCCGGTCCAGAGCCGCTGGTAGTTGGCCCAGAGCGCAATGGCTCCGTACACCGCCGTCGGCACCAGTGCCAGCGGGATGTTCCGGGCACTCAGCCGCGGTTCCCGCTCCAAAAAAACGAAGGAGACGAAGACGCACAGCGGGTTGAGCAGGTGGTGGTAGAGCATGGAACTCTCGGTCAGCAGGAAGCGGACGCCGCCCTCGTTGGGGTAGTAGGGGGCCAGCACGAAGACCACGGTCAGGAAGGTCATGGTCAGGCAGCACGCAGCCAGAAATTTCAGCCGCTTGACCCACCGGGGCAGCTCCCGCCCGGAGATCAACGCCCACACCTGACACACCGCCACCAGCAGACAGACCCCCGCCGAAAAAATGTTGGAGTTCTCGGTATAGAAGGTCAGGGTCTGGTCGCCCACAGCCTCCCAGCTCATTCGGATGGCGGTGGGCTCCATGTACACGACAGCCAAGTTCAGCAGGATGGAAAGCACCCGGCGCAGCTTGTCCAAAAGCGAATGTTGTTTCATGTTTCTCCAATTTGTAATCAAATTACCGCAAAAAGCTCCCCCTTTGGGAAAGACTCTCTCCGGTCGGAGGGAGATGTCGCGTATGCGACAGAGGGTGGACAGCTGGCATTGCGAAGCAATGACTGAGAGGGCTTACTTTGCGGTATTGATAAAGCTGCGGTTATCCCACAGGTACTTGATGCCGGAAATGGCGGTAGCCGCGGCCACCAGCCAGCACAGCCAGTGGGAGATCAGCCAGACGTCCAGATTGCCGATCATGGTGTGGCCATAGGTCAGCGAGACGCCGAAGAAGTAGAAGATGATGGTCAGCATCTGGAGCACGGTCTTCACCTTGCCCCACATGTTTGCGGCGATCACCTTGCCGTCCTTGGCACCGGCGGCCACCATCCGCAGACCGGACACCGCGAACTCGCGGGCCAGAATGATGCAGAGCACCACCGGTCTGCACACACCGTCCCGCATCATGTAGATGAAGGCGACCGTCGTCAGCAGCTTGTCGGCCAAGGGGTCAGCAAACTTGCCGAAATCGGTGACCATGTGCCACTTGCGGGCCAGATGACCGTCCAGATAGTCGGTGAAGCTGGCGATGGCGAAGACGATGCCCGCGGCCAGATACCACGAAGCGTTGAAGTTGTCGGTGCCGAGCTGGGTCATAGAGGCAAAGATCATGAAGACCGGCACCAGAATCATGCGGCTCAGAGTCAGCTTATTGGGCAGATTCATACAAAATATCCTCCTGTTTGTTATTTTGCAACCGTACCATACAGATCGTAAAGGTCGCTGTCGTCCACCAGAATGTCATAGAACTCGCCGGGGTAGAGCGGCTCCTCGCTGGAAACGCAGACGTTGCCGTCCACTTCCGGCGCGTCGCCCGCCGTGCGGCAGAGGTACAGGCCGCTCTCGTCATCGATGCCGTCGCAGATGACCCGGACGGTCTGGCCGACCTTGGCCGCCTGTTTCTGGGCCATGATGCCGGTCTGGATCTGCATCACCAGCTCGGCGCGCTTATCCTTGACCTCCTGCTCGATCTGGCCGTCCATCTTGGCGGCCACGGTGTTCTCTTCCGCCGAGTAGGCAAAGCAGCCCAAACGGTCGAACTGGACCTCCTTGACGAAGTTGCACAGATCCTCGAACTGCTCCTCGGTCTCGCCGGGGAAGCCCGCGATCAGGGTGGTGCGCAGGGTGATGCCGGGGATCTGACGGCGGAGCTTGCCGATAACGTCCAGCAGCTCGGCGCGGTTGGAGCGGCGGTTCATGTTCTTGAGGATGGTGTCGTTGCAGTGCTGGATGGGCAGGTCGAGGTAAGGCACGACCTTCTCGTTCCGCTGCATCGCCGCGATGAACTCATCGGTGATCCGCTCCGGGTAAGCGTACATGATGCGGATCCACTGGATGCCCTGCACCTTGTTCAGCTTGTCCAGCAGCTCGCAGATGCTGCCCGGCTTGCCCCAGTCCTCGCCGTAAGCGGTGGGGTCCTGCGCCACGATGATGAGCTCCTTGACGCCCTCACCGGCCAGCCAGCGGGCCTCGGCCACACAGTCGGCCATGTCACGGCTGCGCAGCGGGCCGCGGATGGCGGGGATGGCGCAGTAGTGGCAGCGATGGCCTTGTTGGAGGCGCAGCCCACCACGGCGTCCACTTCGGGGATCTCCTCCTCGATCTGGCTGCGGTAGCGCTCGGCCAAGCACCCAGTGACCACGACCTTCAGGTTCGGGTTCTGCTGCTTGTAGGAGCACGCCTCAAGGATGTTCTCGATGGCCTCGGTCTTGGCGCTCTCGATGAAGCCGCAGGTGTTGACGAGGATGACATCGGCTTCGCCCAGCTCCGCCACCGTCTCGTGGCCGGCGGACAGCAGGATGTGGACCATGCCGTCCAGATCGACCTGATTCTTCGGGCAGCCAAGGGAAATACATGCAATTTTCATAAAGGGGATATACTCTCTTTCTTCTACGATTGGGTTCTCCTTCATACAACCTCTCCGTCATTGCTTCGCAATGCCACCTTCCCTTGTAGGGGAGGCCTTGGCATTCCCTGCAAAGTGTTCGGTTTCGCCAGAGGCTCCCCTACTAGGGGAGCTGCTGAGCGAAGCGAAGCTGAGAGGTTGTACAGAGAATCCGTTACTCTTCTTCGATCCGCCGAATCGCTTCTTTGATCACCGCATACGCGAACCCGCGCCGCATCAGGGCGGCCACCACAAGGTCGCGGCGGCCCGCTTCCAGCTTTTTGCGATAGCGGCCCTCCACCAGCGCGGCGGCGGCTTCCAGCTCCGGGTCCTCACCGCCTTCCTCCGGGGCGTAGACCACTTCCAGCGCCTGTTCGATCTGCTGGATGCTCAGGCCCTTCTGCCGCAGATTCTGCGCGGCGGCGCGGCGGCTCTTTTTCGCCGCCAGCAGCCCGTGGGCGCGGGCCTCGGCGTAGCGCTCGTCGTTGACGTACTCCCGCTCCACCATCTCGGCCACCACCGCTGCCGAGGTCTGCTCGGTGAAGCGGCGGTTCAGCCGCTCGTACAGGATGCCGGAGGACAGTTCCTGCCCCGCCAGAAGCTCCATCGCGCGGGCGCGGGCCTTGGCGGCGTCGGTGGATTTTTCCTCCTCCGCCAGCGGGCGGCGGTTGTGCGTAAAGGCCATTTACTCTTCCACCATGATGTCCAGCTCGCTCTCGCTGCTGCGGGTGGGAGCCTTGACCACCGGCTCCTTGGCCGGGGCCTTTTCGCCGGATGCTTCGGCGGCAGGGGCAGCAGCAGCCTTGGCGGTGCGGCGGCTGGCATAGAGCTTGTCGGCGTTGGCGCGGATCTGGCCCTCGATGTCGTTGGCCAGCTCCGGGTTATCGCGCAGGAACTGTTTGGCGTTGTCGCGGCCCTGACCCAGACGGATATCGCCGTAGTTGAACCACGCGCCGCTCTTCTGCACAATGCCCAGCTTCACGCCGAGGTCGATGAGTTCGCTCATCTTGGAAATGCCCTCGCCGAACATGATGTCGAATTCGGCCTCACGGAACGGAGGCGCCACCTTGTTCTTGACGATCTTGGCGCGGGTGTGGTTGCCGATGAATTGGCCGGAGGAGTCCTTCAGGCCCTCCACGCGGCGGATGTCGATCCGGACGGAGGAATAATACTTCAGCGCGCGGCCGCCGGTGGTGACTTCGGGGTTGCCGTAGACGACGCCGACCTTCTCACGCAGCTGGTTGATAAAGACGCAGACCGTGTTGGTCTTGCCGATGACGCTGGTGAGCTTGCGCATGGCCTGACTCATCAGGCGGGCCTGCAAGCCCACATGGCTGTCGCCCATCTCGCCCTCGATCTCGGCGCGGGGGACCATAGCGGCCACCGAGTCCACCACGATGGCGTCGATGGCGCCGGAGCGCACCAGCGCCTCGCAGATCTCCATGGCCTGTTCGCCGGTGTCCGGCTGGCTGACGAGGAGGTTGTTGATGTCCACGCCCAGCGCCTCGGCATAGACGGGGTCCAGCGCGTGCTCGACGTCGATGAAAGCGACTTCGCCGCCCTGCTTCTGGGCTTCGGCCAGAATGTGCAGCGCCAGCGTGGTCTTACCGCTGGATTCCGGGCCGTACACCTCGATGATGCGGCCGCGGGGCACGCCGCCCACACCCAGCGCCATATCCAGACCCAAGCTGCCGGTGGAGATGGCGTCCACCTGCATGGCGGTGTTGTCGCCCAGCTTCATGACGGCGCCCTTGCCGAACTGCTTTTCGATCTGGGCCAGCGCGGTCGCCAGCGCATCTTTTTTTGCGCCGGGCTCGATCTTCTGGGTGGCCGAAACCACCGTGTTCTGATTCTTTGCTGCCATAGTCTTCTCCTTTGCTGTCCATCCCGGCGCAGCCTGTCCGGCCTTGGCGCGGGTCAATTCTGATTCTTTCCCTAATAGTATATCACAAATTCAGAACATTACAACAGGAAGTTGTTCTATTTTTCAATTATTTTTATGCCGCGTTCCGCTGTTACTTGCAGCTTCTGCGGGCAGTCACAGCCCGATCATTCCCGCCGTAGTCTTTTTGACAGGCAATGTCCACCCAGCCGTTTTCTGCCAGCAGGGCGGTGACGGCTTCCCGCTGCTGCCAGCCGATCTCCAAAGCGAGGGCACCGCCGGGGCGGAGGGCTTGTTGGTAGTCTTCCGCAATCGTGCGGTAAAATGCAAGGCCGTCCTCCCCTGCTGCCAGCGCCATGGCGGGTTCCTTGGCCACTTCGGGCTGGAGCTGAGCCATCTCGGCGGCGGTCAGGTAGGGCGGGTTCGACACGATGAGGTCCAGCTGCCCCTCCGGCAGGGTCTGCCAGTAGGTGAACAGATCTCCCTCCACCGGCGTGATCTCCAGCCCGCCGGGAAGGCGGGCGTTCCGCTTCAGGTAGACCAGCGCATCCGGGCTTTTTTCAAGGCTCGTGACGGCGGCATCGGGGCAGAACCGCTTGACGCCGAGGCCGAGGCAGCCTGTTCCGGCGCAGAGGTCCAGCACCTTCGGGTGGGGGACCTCCTTCAGCAGCCCGGCTGCCGTTTCGGCCACCACCTCGGTGTCCGCCCGCGGGCAGAGCACACCGGGGCCGACGGCCAGTTCAAAGTCGAGGAAAGGCCAGCTCCCGCAGAGGTATTGCAGCGGCTCACGGTCTGCCCGCCGGGCCGTCAGCTCTTCCAACCGGGCGGCCTGTTCCGCCGTCAGCGGGGCAAAGGCCAGCCGGACGTCCACGCCGAGGACCAGCCGCAGCAGCTCTGCCGCGTCGAAATCGGCGTCGGGGCAGCCCGCAGCGGTCAGCCGCTGTTCCACCTGCCGCAGTGCGTCGCGGGGCAGGGTGCCTTCCGTTACCATTTGCCGTCCTCCGGTTTTTCGGGCAGGACGGGGGTCACCGCCGCAATGGCGACTTCGATCATGCTGTCGTCCGGCTCAAAAACGGTCAGGTGCTGCACCCAGATGCCGGGCTGGCGGATGATCCGGGTGGCGATGTTGTCCGACCGGCCGCACCACTTCAGCAGCTCATAGCTGATGCCCATGACCACCGGGAGCAGCAGCAGCTTGAACACCACCCGCAGCCCGGTGCTGGACCACGGCAGGACGCTGTACAAAAACACGCTGACGATGACCACCAAGATCAAAAAGCTGGTGCCGCAGCGGGGGTGGAACCGGGTGTATTTGCGGACATTCTCCACGGTCAGCTCGTCCCCCGCCTCGTAACAGGCAATGGTCTTATGCTCGGCACCGTGGTACTCGAAGACGCGGTGGATCTCCTTCATCTTCGAGATGGCGGCCATGTAGCTCAGGAAAATGGCGACCTTGAGCAGCGCTTCCAGAATGACCTTGCTCCAGCGGCCCAGCGGCACCAGATGGTTCACACCGCCCACCAGAACCGTGGGCAGCACCGTGAAGAGCAGGATCGCGAACAGGCCGCCGATGAGGGCAGCCGCCCCTAGCAGCACATCCTCCGCCTTTTTGCCGAGGTGGTCTCCCACCCATTTTTCAAAGGCGGTCTCCTCCTCTTCGGGGTCGTAGTCGTCGCCCATGCTCACCTGTGCGGAGTACATCATATACCGGTAGCCCATGATGAGACTTTCCACCATTGAGATAGCGCCCCGCACGAGGGGGATCTTGGTCCAGATGCCATGCTTGGGGGTAGACTCGATCTTGGTCTCGATGGTGCCGTCCGGCTTGCGCACCGCGCAGCAGATCTTCTCCGGGCCGCGCATCATGATTCCTTCCATCAGGGCCTGACCACCCACACTGGTTTTGAAACGTTCTTGCTTCGGTTGATTCATTGGGTTCTCCTGTCCCCGCACGCGGAATACCGGGCGGGTGATTTTTTACAGCCTATATTGTACCGCAGAATTGTGTCTAAATCTTCTTAGCGCTTATAAATAGGCAGCCCCAGCGTGACCACAGTGCCGCGGCCAAGGGTGCTCTTGAGGTCAAGGGTGCCGTCCAACGCCGTCATGATGGAATCCACCAGCGCCAGACCGATGCCGCTGCCCCGCACCGAGTTGCTGCCCTTGTAGAACTTGGTCTTCACGTTTTCGAGGTCTTCGGGCGGGATGCCCCGGCCTTGGTCGATGATCTCGATGAAGGCCTTGTACTCGCCCTGCCAGATCTTGACGGTGATCCGCCCGCCGGGGGCCGAATACTTGATGGCGTTGTCCAGAATATTGATAAACACCTGCCGCAGACGATTCGGGTCAGCATAGACGGGGATCATCTCCTCCGGCTCGCTGTAAGAGAGCAGCAGCCCCTCCCGCTGGATGCGGGCTTCGCAGAAGAGGACCGCGTCGGTCAGCTCGGCCACGAGGTCGAGAGGGTGGCAGCTCATCTTGAGCCGCCCGTTCTGCAAGCGGCTGAAGTCCAGCAGCTCCTCCACCATGTTGTAGAGGCGGGCCGTCTCGTTGTTGATGATCTCCAGCCCCTTGCGGTAGTTTTCGTCCTCCGGGTCGTCGAGGGTGCGCAGGGTCTCCACCCAGCCCCGGATGGAGGTCAGCGGCGTGCGCAGCTCATGGGAGACCGAGCTGATGAATTCATTCTTCATCTTCTCGGTCTCTTCCAGCCCCTCGGCCATCCGGTTGATGGTGCCGCGCAGCCGGTCTACCTCGTCGCGGGTGTCGCCGGTCACGGGCAGACGGACGTCCAGTTCCCCCCGCGCGATACTGGCGGCGGTGCGCTCCACCTGCCCCAGCGGCACCACGATGCTCCGCACGAAATACAGGCCGGACGCCACCGTAAAGCCCAAGATGGTGATGACCACCACGATGCTGATGAGGAAGACATTTTTCAACTGGTTCTGCACCAGTGTCAGGCTGGTGACCAGCCGCATGGCGGCCACATCCTCGGCCGCATAGGGCACAAGGCAGCAGACCGCCATGACCATTTCGCTGCTGTCGGTGCGGTAGATGGCCACCCCCATGCCGTCGCCGGTCTCCTGCGCCTGTTCGAAGTCCGCACTGGTCAGGATGCCCTCGGCGTCGGTGCCGCTGGAGGAGGCAATGACGCTGCCGTAGCTGTCCAGCAGCATGAACTCGTATTTGTCCTTATCGGAAAACTGCTCCACCATCCGGCGCAGAGCCACGCTCCGGCTGGCAGAAGCTTTCTGGGCCGTGTCGCCGGTGTACATTTTCAGCTGGCCGCTGATGGAGGAAAAGCGGCGGTACATGGTCTGCTGGACGCTGTTGTAATAGCTACGGGTGCAGCTGTACAGGAACATCCCCTCCACCAAGAGCACCAGCAGCACCGTCATCAGCAGACTGCCGCAGAGCCACCGCCGGGTGATGCCGCTCCTCATTCTTCCCACCGGTAGCCGTAGCCCCACACCGTCATGATGTGGGTGGGGTGGCTGGGTTCATCCTCTATCTTCATCCGCAGCCGGCGGATGTTCACATCCACGATCTTCACATCGCCGAAGTAGTTCTCGCCCCAGACACCCTTCAGGATCTTTTCACGCACCAGCGCGACGCCGGGGTTGTGGAAGAAGAGTTCCATGATCTGAAACTCCACCTGCGTCAGCTCAATGGGCTTGCCCGCCTTGAGCAGGACGCGGCGGTTCTCGTCCAGCACAAAGTCGCCGCTGACGAGGGCGGCAGGGCTGTGGGCCGCGCCACTCTCCCCGCCCGCCGAACGGCTCACGCGGCGGCAGAGGGCCTCCACGCGGGCCAGCAGCTCGCTGACGCTGAAGGGTTTTGTCATATAGTCGTCCGCGCCAATGGACAAGCCGCGGATCTTGTCCTGCTCCTGCCCCTTTGCGCTCAGGATGATGATGCCGATCTTCTGGTCGGTGCGGCGGATGGTCTCGCAGAGCGAAAAGCCGTTCATCCCCGGCAGCATCACATCCAGAATGGCCGCATCGCAGCCGGGCTTCTGTTCCAGCAGCGGGAGGGCGGCCTCGGCGCTGTCGGCCTCCACGGCCTCCATGCCGGCCAAGCGCAGGTTCAGCGCGATCATCTCGCGGATGCTGGCTTCGTCCTCCACAACAAGTACTTTGACCATGGGTACCTCCGTTAAAATTTTTTATGCCTGAGAGGGCTAATTCAATCGATACAGCGACCGGGACAGCCGATAGGTCTGGTCCTTGATGACGGCCCCCTCCCCCAGTTTTGCCTGCATCTGGCGGGACGCCACCACGCCGAGGCGGGTCCAGCCCGCCGCGCTGGCGCTGGCAGACACCAGCCGCAGGGTGAGCACCAGCTCGTTCTCGTCCACGGTGCGCAGCTCCACGGCAGCGTCGATCTCGGTGCTGTCAGTGAGCAGCAGGTTCCCCTCCCACTCGGCGGGCAGCTCGATGTAGCAGTTCGTTTCCTCATCCAGCAAACCGAAGCTCTTTTCCGGCGTCGGGCTGGTGTAGTCCATCCAGACGATGAAATCCATCCGGCGGCTCTGGCTCATGTTCAGCAGACCCGCCTCGTCCGGCTGAGTGGGGATCTCCACCGTGCCGTCGCCGTCCAAGTCCCGGCTGACGAGGTTCGGCACGTTCCGCAGCGAAGCGCTGTACAGTTCGCTCGTGCTGATCTGGTCGGCGGGGATCATCTGCTGGCTCTCCTCGTCGAACCGAAGCAGCACCGTGGCCAGATTGTTGCCGGAGATACCGGTCCAGCCGTCCAACACCAGATAGTGTTTGCCGTCGGCCCCAAGGCCCGCCGCCACCGAGGCGCAGCCGGAGAATTTATCCGCCGAAAGGCCCATGACCGCGACCTGTTGGAAGCTGCCATCCCGGTCCACGGTCAGCAGCTCGATCTGCACCCCGCCGTCCTCCAGCGTGGACATCAGGATCAGGTCCTGATTGCCGCCGCCGGTGATGTCCTCCACCAGATACTGCTCATAGGACTGCTCCAGAATCGCGCTGACCTGCCCGTTTTCGTAGGAGTAAACGGCCAGATAACTGTCCCCTTGTGAGGCGAGGTAACCCACCACCATCTGCATGGAGCTGCCGTCCTGCAATTGGGCCAGCCGAACATTGTCCACCGTGTCCGCAAGGCCCTCGATGCTCTGGCACACCTTCCACCGGTTCTCCTCGTCCCGCTGCAAAAAGGCGATGCAGACGTTGGAGGACTGGGCGGTGGTGTAAAGGACCGCCGCATCCTGCTCCCCGTCGCCGTCGAGGTCCTGTAACAGGAACGGCGAAAGCAGGTCGCCCTGCATGGGGTACTTGAGCTGGGCACTCTCGCCCAGCCAGTCGTTCAAAGCGTTCTGCAAAGCCCCGTAATCGCCCGAAAGCCGGGGCGCACGGAGAAGCTCCTCCACCTGCATGTTCTCCGTCATCGGAAAACTGCATCCCGGCAGCAGCCCCGCGAGGCAGCACGCCGCCAGCAGCAGGAAGTGTCGTCTTTTCAACCGTCGTCCCTCCTTTCGGTGGAAAATCAGCTTGGTTATACAGAATTAAGTATACCACGAATTGCGCCCATGGGCAACAAAAAACGCCCTCTCCCAAAGGGAAAGAGCGTTTTGTTACACTGTTTTTACAGTTAGAGTCGATCAGACGAGCTCCAGAACTGCCATCTCAGCAGCGTCGCCGCGGCGAGCGCCGATCTTGATGATGCGGGTGTAGCCGCCGTTGCGGTCAGCG
>QWCE01000770.1_pt1 | contig 56686 bp, 49 predicted proteins | sample 1972531 | NCBI WGS metagenome assembly QWCE01 (sample SAMN09866716, study PRJNA288562) | Human gut metagenome isolate term4_stool, whole genome shotgun sequencing...
GCGAATTTAGTACTGCTACCGGAGCAATTAAGTGCGAACGGCCCCGGCTTGGAACCAATTTTTCTAGACCGTTGCGTCCGTTAGACACATGTGTCCGTCTTCACTTACGCTGTGCAAGGGTGAAAGAATATGGTATAATATGGGGAGAAATTATTCAAAATCGAGGTGTTTATCATGTGGCTTGTTTTAGCAATTCTTTCTTCTGTATTTGCAGCATTGACCTCCATTCTTGCAAAGATTGGAATTGACGGTGTGAATTCCAATCTGGCGACTGCAATTCGTACAGCAGTAGTATTAGTTATGGCATGGGGCATGGTATTTCTTACCAATGCACAGTCTGGGATTGGAGATATTGGTAAGAAGAGCTGGATGTTTCTCGTCTTGTCGGGATTGGCAACCGGTGCGTCGTGGCTTTGCTATTACAAGGCATTGCAGATGGGAGATGTTTCTAAAGTAGTTCCGATTGATAAGCTGAGTGTTGTGATCACATTGATTCTTGCGTTTGTATTTTTGCATGAACAGGTGACACCGAAGTCGATTGTAGGTTGCATTTTGATTGGAGCAGGAACATTATTGATGGTTTTGTAGTGGGAAGGCAAGTGGATGGCAACGAATGAGAAAGGGTGGATTATAGAATGGAGAAACGAATGAAGAAATGGACACTGTATATGTGCATGGTACTTGTTGGAACGATTGGATGGAGCAATTCATCAAAAGCTGCGAATGATACAACAACGGTTCAGGTAGAAGCAACGTATTACCAGACAGATGCCAGAAGAATGGGGAAGATGATTAATGACTTCCGGACGAGTACGACGGATGCGTGGTATTGGAATAAAGATGGTACGAAGACCGTATATAATTCAGAAAGTAATACAAAGCTTGGAACATTAACATATGATTATGATCTGGAAGCAATTGCGATGCAGCGTGCAGCAGAGATTGCATTGAATTGGGCGCATACCCGGCCGAATGGAGAAAGATGTTTTACAGCAACGTCGAATGGTCATTGTTCTTATGCGGAGAATATTGCGATTGGCTATAGTAGTGTAGATGCAGTATTTACCGGTTGGCAGGAGAAGGATGATGCATATGATGGTCAGGGCCATCGCAGAAATATGTTAAATTCAGAGTTGAAGTCGGTTGGAGTTGGATATGCTGTTGTTAATGGTGTGCAATGCTGGGTACAGGAATTTTCATATTTTACATACAATACTGTACCGGTAACAGACCGGGATGGTAAGAAAAGTGTAAGTGTAGAACTGTTGAACTCTAATTTATCGAGTGTGAAAGCGGTTCAATCACAATCAATTGTAAGTACATTAGTAGGGGGCAATATAGAACTGCCGACTATAGATACAACGATTATGCTGAAGAATACATGGAGTCATGTAGGGGATATTCCCGTTACTACATCGTATGAATGGAATATAGAGAATACGGATGTTGCCAAGATTGAGGATGGGCGGATTATAGGAGTGTCAGAAGGCACCACACAACTGACAACGACCGTTTTAGACAAAAAAGTTGTAGTTACTGTGAATATATTATCACAGGAAGAGAAAGAACATACCTATGACAGCGGAGTCATTACAAAGGAACCAGACTGTATCGGGAAAGGTGTTAAGACATACACCTGTACCGGGTGTGGTGATACATATACAGAAGAGATTCCGGCACTAGGACATGATTGGCCGGATGAGGATGAATACACGGTTATAACACCGGCAACCTGTACCAGTCAGGGCGAGGGGCGCAGATATTGTAAAAGAGGATGCCGCTATTACTTTAAGGTTGTAATTCCTGCAGGTCATACCTATGACAGTGGAGTCGTCGTTAAGAAGCCATCCTGTACCGAAAAGGGAACGAAGCAATACACCTGTACAGGATGTGGAGTCAGTTATACGGAAGAGATCCCGGCAAACGGACATACTAAAGTGATCGACCCGGCAGTACCAGCAACGGCAACAACAACCGGATTGACAGAAGGAAGTCATTGTTCGGTATGCAATAAGATTTTCAAATACCAGGAGGTGGTTCCGAAATTAACCGCACCGTCAAGCACTCATTCCGGTAATGATCAGACGTCTCAGAATCAGACTTCAACCACGGGAAGTGAAACGACAGCCAATTCATCGCAATATTCTGATGTGGAGGATATCAACACAGAGGACTGGGATGAAGATTGGGAAGAAGAGGATGCACAAGAAGGTGACTATGAAGAATACGATAGTCTTGCAGAAGTAGAAGCTGTTAGAAAGACACAGATTATTAGGATAAAGGCTGCTAAGAAAGGCTTTACGGTTAGATGGAAGGGTATTGCCAAGGTCTGCAATGGATATGAAATATCTTATTCGACAAAAAAGAACATGAAGGGTGCAAAGAATGTTCGGCTTGCACCGGATAAGAAGAGTTTTAAAGCGAAGAGATTAAAGTCAAAGAAGAAGTATTATGTACGGATTCGGACTTATCGGATTGTAAAAGTAAATGGAACTTACAAGCGGGTATATTCCGCATGGTCTAAGATCAAAACGGTTAGAACAAGATAAACGATATGAAAAAAGTAGGAATATTATTTTGGGATTTTTTGAAAATTGGAGCCTTCACATTTGGAGGAGGATATGCCATGATACATTTGTTGGAGCGGCAGTTTGTGGCGAGAAGAAAATGGATGGATCGGGATGAATTCCTGGATATGGTTGCAATTGCCGAATCGACACCAGGACCGGTAGCGGTGAACAGTGCCACTTATATCGGATATAAGGTGGATGGGGTGGCAGGCGCAATCAGTGCCACCTGTGCGGTCTGCATTCCTTCTTTTGTGATCATTTATCTGATCTCGCTCTTTTTCAGGCAGTTCATGGAACTTAAGTATGTGGCATATGCGTTCTGTGGAATTCAGGTCTGCGTAGTATATCTGATCTTAAGTGCGGCGGTGAAACTTTGGAGAACAATGGAAAAGAACCGGTTTCATATCTGCATTTTAACTGCGGTTAGTATTGTGATGCTGGTATGCTCGTTGTGTGCGGTAAAGGTGTCTTCGCTATACTACATTGTTGTGTGTGGAACCATTGGAATTGCAGTTTATGGATTTCCGCAGATGCGTCGTCATATGAACAGGCAAAAGGGAGAAAAGAAATGATCTATTGGGAATTGTTTATGGAATTTGCCAAGATAGGTGCAGTATCCCTTGGTGGAGGGTACGGGATGATTGCCTTGATCCGTGAGATGGTATTTCGGAATGGCTGGATGACGGATAGAGATTTTACCAGCTTTATCGCAGTTTCAGAGTCAACACCGGGACCATTGGCAGTCAATATGGCAACATTTATCGGATCTTCGCAGGCAGGACTTCCCGGCGCATTATGTGCAACTGTTGGGGTGGTACTTCCGTCCTTTTTGATTATCTTATTGATTGCAGCCGCTATGCACAATCTGTTGAATTATAGTGGAGTGCAGGCATTTCTGAAGGGAGTGCGTCCCTGTATTGTGGCGATGATCCTGGCAACAGGGATTCTGATGCTTCTGAATCTGTTATTGTCGGTTGCGACGGTGAATGATCTGACAGATGGGTGGCAGTTCAATGTACGGGGTGGTGTGATATTGTTGATATTATTGGGAGTTCATATAGGAACGAGAAAGCGATACCACCAGGAACCATCACCGATCGTGATGATTCTGATATCTGCTGTACTTGGAATGGTGCTGTGGGCAATGTGATGGTATGATATAGGCAGATCTGTTTGCCAATATGGGGAAGTGGGACGTTCACACGACTATGGCAGTTGCAGAACCGTTCTGGAACAACTTAGGATAAATGCTGTTGGATCAGCCAGATCTTCATCATCAGCCGTTGTGGAAGTAATTTGGCGAATGCATGTGCAGTCTTCACATACAGGCTGTATACGGAGATGTCTTTGTTGTGGTCAGCATCCCGGATGGCTTTTTCGGCTACAACATCCGGTGTTACCATCATGCGGAAACGACGGGTTGCCTTGTCCGCACCGATCAGACCGTTGTCGATCAGATTGGTTTTCATCCAGCCCGGGCACACGGCAGTTGCTATAATGCCACGGTCACGCAATTCTACATTCAATGCCCTGGTATAATTTCGTACAAATGCTTTCGTTGAGCTGTAGATATTCTGATAAGGGAGTGGTTGGAAGGATGCCTGGGATGCAATGTTGATCAGATGGCTGCCTTTCTTCATGTAAGGTATACATACAAGCCCCATGGCAACCAGACCATTGATGTTAAGATCAATCATGTTAAGAGATTCCTCTACGGATAGATCATTATAGGAACAGAACTTTGCAAAGCCTGCGTTGTTGATCAGGTATTGGATAGATACATCTGCATTGGCAAGTGTATCGGCAAATGTCTCGATCTGTTTCCGGTCAGAAAGATCTCTTGAAAACGGTTTGATCTTATCCCCGAATTCGGACACTAATGCCAGCAGCTTTTGTTCATTTCTTGCAATCGTCCAAATCTCATCTAATTCGGGACGGTCTGTTAATATCCGTACAAATTCCCTGCCAAGTCCACTACTTGCTCCGGTTATAATTGCGATAGTCTTATTCGTCATATTCATATCCTCTGGTTACTGCATATTTTGATTCAATTGTATAAGTGGTATACTCATACACTTATAGTATATCCGTATGCTTATTCGTTCTAAACGGATCATTTTGTTGGATATACAGCAATCATTTCTACTCTTTCTATTATCTTCTCTAGCGTTCCTATTATAATAAGAAAGTTCGTCAAAAATCAACAAAAATGAAAAAATTTTCACTTAATTTTATTGATTTTATGTTCCATTTATGTATAATTAGAAAGTGGGTGTCAAGGAATCATTCCCATATGGATATTGTTCATCTGTGTTCACAGATGATTATCAATACAATTTCAAAGAAAAGAGGTATTAAGTAACATGGCAAACATCGATTTAAGCAAGTATGGAATTACTGGAACTACTGAGATTGTTTACAACCCTTCTTACGAGTTACTTTTCGAGGAAGAGACTAAGTCTTCAAACGAAGGTTATGAGGTTGGTCAGAACACAGAGCTTAATGCTGTCAACGTTATGACAGGTATTTACACAGGACGTTCTCCTAAAGACAAATTCATCGTAGAAGATGAGAATTCTGAGAATACAGTATGGTGGGATTCAGAGGAATATCACAATGATAACCACCGTATGTCACAGGATGCATGGAAAGCTGTAAAAGAGATCGCTAAGGCAGAGCTTTCTAACAAGAAGTTATATGTAGTAGATGCGTTCTGCGGAGCAAATAAAGACACACGTATGGCAGTTCGTTTCATCGTTGAGGTTGCTTGGCAGGCTCACTTTGTAACTAATATGTTTATTAAGCCAACAGAGGAAGAATTGAAGAACTTTGAGCCAGACTTCGTTGTTTACAATGCATCTAAGGCTAAGGTTGAGAATTACAAAGAATTAGGTATTAACTCTGAGACTTGTGTAGCATTCAATATCACAAGCAGAGAGCAGGTTATCATCAATACATGGTACGGTGGAGAGATGAAGAAGGGTATGTTCTCTATGATGAACTACTACTTACCACTTAAGGGTATTGCTTCAATGCACTGTTCTGCTAACACAGATAAGGAAGGTAAGAATACAGCAATCTTCTTCGGCCTTTCAGGAACCGGTAAGACAACACTTTCTACAGATCCTAAGAGATTATTGATCGGTGATGATGAGCACGGTTGGGATGACAACGGTGTATTCAACTTTGAGGGTGGTTGTTATGCTAAGGTTATCGGTCTTGACAAAGAGTCTGAGCCGGATATCTACAATGCAATCAGAAGAGATGCATTACTTGAGAACGTAACCGTTGCAGCAGATGGTAAGATTGACTTCGAGGATAAGAGCGTAACAGAGAATACCCGTGTATCTTATCCAATTGATCATATTGATAACATCGTATCTAAGGTAAATGGTGTATCTGCTGGTCCGGCAGCTCAGAATGTTATCTTCCTTTCAGCAGATGCATTCGGAGTACTTCCTCCAGTATCTATTCTTACACCAGAGCAGACACAGTACTACTTCTTATCAGGATTTACTGCAAAGCTTGCTGGTACAGAGCGTGGAATTACAGAGCCAACTCCTACATTCTCAGCATGTTTCGGACAGGCATTCTTAGAGCTTCATCCTACTAAGTACGGTGAAGAGCTTGTTAAGAAGATGGAGAAGAGTGGTGCTAAGGCTTACTTAGTTAACACAGGATGGAATGGTACAGGTAAGCGTATCACAATCAAGGATACTCGTGGAATCATCGATGCTATCTTAAGTGGTGATATTAAGAAAGCTCCTACCAAGACAATTCCTTATTTCAACTTTGAGGTTCCTACAGAGCTTCCAGGTGTTGATTCAGGAATCTTAGATCCTCGTGATACTTATGCTGATGCTTCTGAGTGGGAGACAAAGGCTAAGGATCTTGCTGAGAGATTCAACAAGAACTTCAAGAAGTATGAGACCAATGACGCTGGTAAGGCTTTAGTAGCTGCAGGTCCTCAGCTTTAATTTGAAGAATTAATGCGAATACTGCTTTTGAGAGATATAGCGGTATGAGTACAAGTATGTTTAATAAATGACAGACTGCCGTTTGGGGAGGATTCCCCGAACGGCAGTTTTCTTCTATATAACATTTTGAAACAGGAAGGAAGAATAAGATATGAAGATCGTAGTGTTAGATGCTAAGACGGTTGGCGAAGATGCGGATTGGTCCGGCTTTGAGAAGTTAGGAGAGGTAGTACGTTACCCATATTCTGCAACCGAAGAGGTACCGGGTCGGGTAAAGGATGCTGAGATTATTATTGTAAACAAAGTATTGATCAATGAGCAGACAGTAGGGCAGGCGAAGAATCTTAAGATGGTCTGTGCATTGGCAACGGGAACTAATAATCTGGATAAAGAATATCTGGAGAGCAGAGGGATTATCTGGCATAATGTAGCGGGATATTCAACAGAAGCGGTGGCACAGCATACGTTTGCCATGCTATTTTATCTGTTGGAGAAATTACGATACTATGACGATTATGTAAAAGAAGGGGATTATGCAAAAAGTTCGCTGTTTACCAATTTTGCCAACGGGTTTGCAGAGCTGAATGGAAAGACATGGGGCATTATCGGACTGGGAACGATCGGAAGAAGAGTGGCAGAGATTGCAAAGGTATTTGGTCTGCATGTAATCTATTATTCTGCATCCGGTGCTGCTCCACAGGCGGGTTTTGAACAGGTAGATTTTGACACATTACTTGCTGATTCAGATATTGTATCGGTACATGCACCGCTTAATAAATATACAGAGAATCTGATGGACAGGGCTGCGTTTGCGAAGATGAAGAAGTCTGCTATATTTATTAATGTAGGAAGAGGCCCGATTGTGGTAGAACAGGATCTGTATGAGGCATTACGGGATGAAGAGATCGCAGCAGCGGGGCTTGATGTATTATGCAAAGAACCGGTTGCGGAAGATAATCCATTGTTGCAGATCAAAGACAGCCGGAAACTGCTGATCACGCCGCATATAGCCTGGGCAAGTGTGGAAGCGAGAAACCGGCTGGTACAAATGGTATTAGAACAGGTGCAGGAGTATGTGAAAACTCGGTGAATGGCAAAGCACATGTTAATTTAGCAGATAGATTCCGTAGTTGAGATATCCGGCGAAAGCAACCCAGATCAGATAGGGAGTCATCATGTAAGCTGCAGGCTTGGAGATACGGTAGAAAGCGATGGTAGTGAGCAGTATCAGAATCCATAGGGCAACTAACCAGACAAATGCAAACAGATACCAACCCATATTAAAAAAGATTAGCGTCCAGAGAAAGTTAAAGCATAACTGAATGCCATAAAGAGTTAAAGCCGTATCATTTTTCTGGTTCGAGGTTGCTACCAGATACGAAGCAATTCCCATTAAGATATATAGAATCGTCCACACCACAGGGAATAGCCAGGTGGGTGGGGAAAGAGGCGGTTGATTCAGCATTTCAAAGGAATCCATCGCCTTTTTTGTGAGTAGAGCAGACAGACCGCCTACACCAAGCGGAATGGCAACTGTGGTTATTAAGTTTTTCCATTGAATCTTTTTCATGCGGACATACCTCCTTACCGTTAGTTTATGTAGGTATGACAATTTTATACCATTTATGTACATTTACTACAAGATATGTGTGAGTTTATTGTATTAAATATAGAATTATATATTTTTACTTAAAACTTGATAAAATTAAGGAAATCATATAAAATAAAAGAGATGGTTTCTCAGACAAGGAGGATAGAGAATGAACAAGACAGTAACCATGAGCGACATCGCAAAGGATATGGGAATCAGTACAGTTTCTGTGTCGAAAGCAATTTCAGGAAAAGATGGCGTATCGGACGAATTGAGAGAGAAGATAATAAGACGGGCAGAAGAATTAGGTTATCAGTATAGTAAGAATAAAGTTAGCCAGATATCGGATTCTAAGACAATCGGGGTGTTGGTCGCAGATAAATTCATCAATGATGAAACGTTTTATTCAAAGATATATCAGATTATTGTTATGGAACTGACGAAGGTAGACAGCTATGGGATGCTGGAGATTATTCCGAGTGAATCTGTGAAGAAAGGGATTCCGCCGATTGTTCTTCAGAATGATAAAGTGGATGGTTTGATCCTGCTTGGACATTTACCGGTGGAGTATATCACTCAGATTCAGGAATATCATTTGCCAATCGTTTGTCTTGATTTTTATGACGATCATATCAAAGCGGATTCTGTAATCAGTGATAATATATATGGTGCCTGCCAGATTACAAGATATCTGATCGATCATGGACATACAAAGATTGGTTTTATTGGCAGCTATCATCAGACGTCAAGTATTATGGATCGTTATATCGGATACTATAAGGCTATGGTGCAGGCAGATCTGTCGATTTGTAAGGAATGGATATTAGAAGACCGTGACGCGGATGGTAAGTATATTGATATTGTGTTTCCGGATGATATGCCGACGGCGTTTGTCTGCAACTGTGATGACGTGGCATTTATTGTGATTAAGAAATTGAAGAGAATGGGGTATCGTATACCGGAGGATATTTCAATTGTGGGATTTGATAACTCCATTCATGCGGAATTATGTTCTCCAAAGATTACTACATTTGATGTGAATGTGGACGGTATGGTGAAGAATGCCGTGGATATTATTTTGCGGAAAGTGGACAATCCGGAATATACGGTTGGCAGAGTGATTGTGACCGGCAATATGGTGGAACGCAAATCGGCAAGAGCTGTGTAAGGGTTAATTCAATATATGAGAGTAAGAGAGGAGATTATGCTGTTTCCGATATTGAAGCGGTGTGATGCCCTCCCTTTTTTTAAATGTCTGGATAAAATGTATATCAGAAGAAAAGCCGATCGCACGGGCAATCTCATTGATGGTGCGTTCTGAAGTGGATAGCAATAGTTTGGCTTCTTTTAGGCGGAGCTGCAGAATGTTTTCCATGATGGGAATACCAATGTATTTGGTGAAATCATGAGATAATGTGTATTTACTAATATTGAGTTCGTCTGCAATCAGGTCTAAAGACAGAGGAAGGTTGTAATGCCTGTTAATGTAATTCACGGCATTGATCACGTGGTTTGGCAGATTGTTATTACGGGCGGGACTGTCGGATTTCTCCATCATAGTAAGAATCAGCAGATCCATGATCAGTTTGCTGTTCATGAATTCCGTCATACGATCGTTCCACAGGGAAACACAAGTAGAAAAGAGGGCACTTACCTTTTCTGGAATGTTGCTCCCGGCAGGAAGCGGGAAAGCAGCAATCTGGTCAGAGTAGAACTGCTCATAATAGTAAGAAGAATTGCTTCCGTCAAAAAGGATGATATAAGACGACCAGGAAGTGATCTCTTCCCTTAATAAGGTGAATCCCTTTCGGCAATCTAAGAATGCAATGCTTTCAGGAATTAGCAGATAGTTCAGCCCATCGTAGATCAATTCGCTGTTACCATTTACGGTATATAGGAAGCAATAGGAATCAAAAGGGGACACTGTTAAGCGGCTATGACGGTGGCTTTCATGTTTCAATATGCCATTTATGTGAAATGCATGGCGGAGCGTGGTTTCTGAATTGGCTGGAAAGGTAAAGTGGTCCACCAGGTCGGAAATGGCCTGCTCGTCGTTCCAGGTGTGTTGCAGGTTGTTTTTTAAAGTCTGTTTTATTTGGATTGATGCTTGGTTCATGTTATCACCTCAATATAATTTAGCTAAAATTAAGTTAAAGTTAAGTGTAATAATCGTTTTGAGCAAAGGATAAATATACAAAAATATAAATTAATTATGCATTTATTATAGCAAAATATCAGAAAAAAGCAAGATATTTATATTATTAGCAAGAAAATATAGTGACATTCATTACTTAATAATATATCATAAAGTTAAGTAAAACAGAGAAACAAATTACTTAAACAAATTAAAGGAGGAATCGTTTTATGAGAAAATTATTTAAGAAAGTGATCAGCGCATCTTTGATTGCAGCTATGACAATGGGACTTGCTGCATGTGGCGGAGCTGCTGACACAACAGAAGGAAGCAAGACAACAGAAGGAACATCTTCTACAAAGAGTGAGGCAGATGCATCAGACATCACAGGAACAATCACCGTCCTCACAAACAGAACGGATCTGGTTGACACCAAGTTCGCAGATTACAAGAAAGCATTTGAGGATAAATATCCTGGAACAGAAGTTAAGTTCGAAGCACTTACCGATTACGAAGGTGATGTAGCAATTCGTATGCAGACAACAGATTACGGTGATGTACTTTTGATTCCAAACTCAGTACCGAATACAGAGTTTGCAAACTACTTTGAGCCACTTGGGACAGTTGATGAACTTTCTGATACATATGATGCTAAGTGGTTAAATGCAAAGCAGAGTGAAGGAACCGTATATGGTCTTGCACAGTATGCAAATGCACAGGGCGTTGTATATAATAAGAAAGTATTTGCAGATGCTGGAATTGATACACTTCCTACAACACCAGATGAATTCTTAGAGGATTTACAGAAGATCAAAGATAACTGTGATGGAGTAATTCCTTACTACACTAACTACAAAGATGGCTGGACGCTTACTCAGTGGCAGGATCATGCTTGGGGATCTGCAACTGGTGATCCGGATTACCACAACAATGGAATCGTAGTAGAGGAAGATCCTTTCTCAGAAGGAAAGGCAAACTATACCGTACACAAGTTAATGTATGATGTTGTAGAGAAAGGCCTTTGTGAGGATGACCCAACAACAACAGATTGGGAGAGCTCAAAGGGCATGATCAACAATGGTGAGATCGGATGTATGGTACTTGGTTCATGGGCGATCAGCCAGATGAAGGATGCTGGTGATAATGCAGATGATATCGGATATATGCCATTCCCAGTGAATGTAGATGGTAAGCAGTATGCAACTGCTGGTGCAGATTACTGTTATGCAATCAATAAGAACTCAGAGAACAAAGAAGCAGCAAGAGCATGGATCGATTATATCGAGCAGGAATCAGGATATGCTGAGGGCGAAGGATGTATCTCAATTGTTAAGGGTGCTGCACTTCCGGATACCTTATCTGATTTCTCTAATGTAGAGCTTATAGTAGATAATGCAGCAGAGCCAAAGTATGAAGGACGTTTCGATCTCTTAAGCTCAGAGTCTGAGATCAACTTATATGCGGATACAGAGAAGAAGAGAATTGTAGAAGCTGCTATGGGAAGTACAAGCGAGTCGTTCGATGATATTATGAATGACTGGAATGAAAGATGGGCAAAAGCAATTGCTGATAACCCGGTAGAAGAATAATTAAAGATAATATAAGTAACCAAAACTTTAAAAATGTGTGTGTGAATATGGGGGCTGGCTTTGCCAGCCCTCATGTAGATAGAAGGAGGGTGTGTTATGGAGAAAAGTAACAAGACCTTAAAACAAAAGTTAAGAAGCCGGCAAGGACAACAGATGATCACATCCGTTCTCTTTCTAGCAATTCCATTAGTTCTTTTGATCATGCTTACCTATGTTCCGTTTGTAGAGATGGTTCGGTATAGTTTTCACAAATGGAATGGATTCGGTGAAATGAAGTTCATTGGACTTCAGAATTACAAAGAGATCTTTACAAGACCAGAATATTTTACCGTGTTAAAGACGAGTTTATATTACCTGGTTGGTAGTTTTGTCCAGATTGGATTGGCTTTAATGTTTGCTTACATATTAAACGGCAAAGTAAAATGTGGCAATTTCTTTAAGGGAACGTTATTCTTTCCTTATCTGATCAATGGCGTAGCCGTAGGCTTCATCTTCTTGTATTTCTATCAAAGAGGTGGAACATTGGATACCTTATTGACGGGAATAGGTATTCCGGCAGAGATGCTGCCATACTGGTTGAAGGATACGGCAATCATTAATATCTCACTTGCAGCAGTATCTATCTGGAGATATCTTGGACAGAATATGGTTATGTTTTCCGGAGCCATGCAATCCATTAGTGGAGATTTATATGAGGCGGCTGCTTTGGACGGAGCGAATAAATGGCAGCAATTTCGCTACATTGTACTTCCGAACATTAAGACGGTTGTCAGTATCAACATGATTCTGGCAGTTAAGGGTGCAATCAGTGTATTCGAGATTCCGTATATTATGACGGATGGCGGTAACGGATCGGCAACCTTTGTCACAAAGACATTAGAGGTGGCATTTACAAGTAGAAAGATAGGACTTGCGTCTGCGATGGGTGTACTCTTATTGGCAATAATCCTTGTAATTACCTATATCCAGAAACGATTCTTTGAAGGAGGTAATGATGAATATGGCAGAGCTTAATAGAACAAGTGGCCCGGAAGAAAAGGCATATGTGAAGACAAAAAGCACAAAATGGACACCGGGCAAAGTATGTGCAGCCGTTTTGAAATATGCAGTGTTGGTATTCTCTGCATTTGTTATGTTAGTTCCTTTGGTTGTTGTGCTGTTTGGTGCATTTAAGAGCAATGACGAGTTCAAGTCAACCAGTGTGTTGGCAATGCCGGAGAGCTGGTTCAATTTTGACAACTTTGTAACGGCATTTACAAAAGGAAATATGCTACATGCGTTTGGTAATACGATCATCGTGGTTGGAGTTTCTGTTGTGATTACAATTTTCTTAGGAACTATGACGGCATTTGTGATTAATCGGTTCAAGTTCCGCTTTTCAAGAATTGTGAATACCGCATTCTTAGTAGCATCTTTAGTGCCGAGTATTACAATGCAGATGAGTGTATTCCAGATTGTATCCAAACTTGGATTGTTTGGAAAGACTTCTTCTTTGATCCTGTTATATGCAGGAACGGATATTATCTCTATCTACATATTTGTACAGTTCTTAGAGAATATTTCGGTATCATTAGATGAGTCGGCAATCATGGACGGAGCTTCTTACTTTACAATCTATCGTAAGATCTTGTTACCGCTTATGAAACCAGCAATTGTAACTGTTTTGATTATTAAGGGCGTTGGATTCTATAATGAGTTCTATACCCCGTTCCTATACACACCTTCGCCAGAGAAAGCTGTAATTTCAACTGCTTTGTTTAAGTTTAAAGGACCGTACGGTTCCCAGTGGGAAGTTATCTGTGCAGGTGCGTTGATCACCATTATTCCATCCCTGATCATATTCCTGTTATTACAGAAGCAGATTTACAGTGGATTGACAACTGGTGCAGTAAAAGAATAACCCCCCAAAGGAGGATAAATGAATGAGTGAAGTAAAGATTATTTCCGGAGGCAGCCTGCCGAATATGCCATGGCAGGAGCCGGATAAGGATTGTAATACTCCGGTTTGGAGATATAACGAGAACCCGATCATTAACCGTAATCCGGTTGAAAATGTTGCGAGAATTTTTAACAGCGCAGTGGTTCCGTATGAAGATGCATACATTGGAGTGTTCCGTGGTGAACAGAACAATGGAATTCCGTATATTTATCTTGGCAGAAGTGAAGATGGTATTCATTGGAACTTCGACAAGGATAAGATATCCTTTGTGGATGAAAATGGCAATGATTTTGCTCCCCGATACGCATATGACCCTCGCTTAGTAGAGGTGGAAGGCGTTTATTATATTATCTGGTGTACCGATTTTTATGGTGCAGCAATAGGAATGGCTAAGACAACAGACTTTAAGAAGTTTACCCGCATTGAAAATCCTTTTATTCCCTTTAACCGAAATGCAGTGCTCTTCCCGAGGAAAATACATGGTAACTTCCACCTGTTGTCCAGACCAAGTGATAGTGGACATACACCGTTTGGCGACATTTTCTTAAGTGAAAGCCCGGATATGACGTTTTGGGGGAGACATCGTCATGTAATGGGTAAGAGCAGCCAGTGGTGGCAGAGTGTGAAGATCGGTGGTGGTGCAGCCCCGATTGAGACCTCTGAAGGATGGCTTTTGTTCTACCATGGAGTGACCGGAACCTGTAATGGATTCGTGTACTCTATGGGCGGAGCCATCTTGGATATTAATGAACCATCGAAAGTGTTATATCGTTGTGAGAATTATCTGTTAACACCGGAGACATGGTATGAAGAGAGAGGATTTGTTCCGAATGTTATCTTCCCATGTGCAACACTTTCGGATACAGATACAGGAAGAATTGCAATCTATTATGGAGCAGCAGACAGCTATGTAGGACTTGCATTTACCGATGTAGATCGCGTGGTTTCTTATATTAAGGAACATAGTGTGGTAACGGAGGATGACACAGAGATCGGAATCCGTTAGGCTTGGCAAAAAGGAGTATGAAAGTGGTATTACAGGAAGTAAAAGATAATCTGAATAACTGCATCCGCCCTTTTTGGCACAGTCTGATCGATCATGAATATGGTGGCTACTATGGTCGCATGGATATCAATCTCAATTTATATAAGGATGCAGAAAAAGGCACAATTCTTAACAGCCGGATTCTATGGTTCTTCTCTAGTGCATATGCCCTAGAACCAAATGAGAACGACCTGGAATGTGCAGAGCATGCATATGCGTATATGATCAATCATTGTGTAGACAGAGAATATGGAGGGGTCTTCTGGTCGACGAATTATGATGGAACACCATTAGACACCTCCAAGCATACATATAATCAGGCGTTTGCTATCTATGGTTTATCTGCGTATTATGCAGTGACAAAGAAGAAAGAAGCCCTTGAACTGGCAATGGCATTATATGATCTGATCGAGAAGAAATGCCGGGATCAATATGGGTATCTCGAAGCCTTTGATCGTAAGTTTGAACCGGTTTCCAATGAAAAATTATCGGAAAATGGTATTCTTGCGGAGAAGACAATGAATACGCTCCTACATGTATTGGAGGCATACACAGAATTATATAAAGTGTCAGGAAGCCCTCGTGTAGCAAACAGTATGAAATGGATATTTGGCACGATTGCAGGGAAAGTATATAATCCTTCCCTACATCGTCAGAATGTATTCTTTGATAAGATGATGACGAATCTCATTGATCTGCAGTCTTATGGACATGATATTGAGACAACCTGGTTATTAGACCGTGGATTAGAGGTGTTAGGCGATGAGAAGTTAATCGAGCAGTTCCGTCCGATCACGAAAGATCTGGTAGCATCCGTGTATGAGCGGGCGTATATGCCGGATGGTTCCGTGATCAATGAGGCGGAAAATGGTATAAAAGATACAACAAGGATCTGGTGGGTACAGGCAGAATCCATGGTAGGATTTACGAATGCGTACCAGAAGAATCCGGCAGATACAAAGTATTTAGAGGCAGTTGTTGCGATCTGGGAATATTGTAAGAAGTATCTGATCGACAAGCGCCCGGGTGGTGAATGGTTCTGGGATGTAGATGAGAATGGAGTTCCATCTAGTAAGAAAGATATTGTAGAACCGTGGAAGTGTCCATATCATGCAGGACGTATGTGCATCGAATTAATTCGCCGGGGTGTAGAACCGGCTTCGAAAGGAGAGTAGAAGAATGCTTCATGAACGTTATTATGTAGAACAGGCTCGTTATGAGAAGCTGATTGCGAGAAAGAATAGTAAGACAGATTTTTATAATGGCATTTATGATCGTTATGAGTATCCGGTGCTGACGGCGGCACATATTCCGCTTACATGGAAGTATGATCTGAATCCGGAGACAAACCCGAATTTTATGGAACGGTTAGGTGTGAATGCGGTATTTAATGCAGGAGCAATCTATCTGAATGGAAAATATTATTTAGTTGCCCGTATTGAAGGAAATGATAGAAAATCATTTTTTGGTGTGGCAGAAAGTGATAACGGAGTGGATGGATTCCGTTTCTGGGATTATCCGATCCTGTTAGATGATATCTGTCCGGAAGAGACGAATGTATATGATATGCGTCTGACACAGCATGAGGATGGCTACATTTATGGTGTGTTCTGCTCTGAGAGTAAAGATACTTCCGTGAATGATCTGTCAGCGGCTGTTGCGGCAGCGGGTATTGTCCGGACGAAAGATCTTAAGAAGTGGGAAAGACTTCCGAATCTGGTAACGAAGCATTCTCCACAGCAGAGAAATGTGGTACTTTATCCGGAATTTGTAGATGGAAAGTATGCATTCTATACCCGTCCGATGGATGATTTTATTGAGACCGGTTCCGGTGGCGGTATTGGTTTTGGGCTTTGTGAGGATATTACACATGCAGTGATCGAGGAAGAGACTATTACAAGCAAGAGAAAGTATCATACGATCACAGAGGCAAAGAACGGAGCAGGAGCAACACCGATCAAGACCGATCAGGGATATATTCATATTGCGCATGGTGTTCGGAATACGGCGGCAGGACTTCGGTACGTTGTGTATGCATTTGCCACAGATCTGAATGATCCGACAAAAGTGATTGCAGAACCGTCTGGATTCCTGATCGCACCGCAGGGTGAAGAACGTGTGGGAGATGTATCAAATGTGGTATTTACAAATGGAGCCATTGTGAATGAGAAGAATGAGGTATATATTTATTATGCTTCTTCAGATACCAGACTGCATGTTGCCACAACCACAATTGATAAATTGAAAGATTTTGTGTTTCATACACCGGAAGATCCGTTGCGTTCGGTACTTTGTGTACAGCAAAGATGTGATCTGATTCGTAAGAATCTTGAATTTTTGGAAAAGGAACAGAAATAATAAGCGATAAGGCTGCCGAACTTGCAATACGTACTAGAGATTGCCTGGTTATGACAGCCTTTTTAGGTTGATAAGAGGGAGTATCGACCGAAATGAGCAGGAAGGTGGCAAGACATGTTTGAGATAGCGGCAATATTTAAAGATGGAATGGTACTGCAGCAACATAAGCGCAATGTTGTCTGGGGAACGGCGGAGCCTGGCGTGGTGAAGTTGAATTTCCGTGGACAGATCTATGTAACAGCAGTAACAGACGGAAAATGGAAGATTGAATTAAATGAGACAGCGGCGGGTGGTTCTTATACGATGGAACTTACCTGGCAGTCTGCGGATGGGAAAGAAAAGCAGACGAAACGGATACAGGATATATTAGTAGGTGAAGTGTGGTTGGCTGGTGGACAGTCAAACATGGAACTGGCATTGAAAGATAGCGAAGATGGAGTTACGACATCACAAGGAGCATCATATACTGATATCCGGTTTTATAATGTTCCAAAGCATGCGGTAGCAGATGATACATTGCGACAGATGGAATTGGAGTCGGGCTGGCAGCAGGCGGTGGGAGAACCAACCGGAGAAATGTCGGCGGTAGCATTTTATTATGCAGTAAAGTTATATGAAACACTGCGGGTGCCGATTGGCATCATTGATTGCTATTGGGGCGGTACTTCTGCTACGTGCTGGGTGGATAAGCAGGCATTGCAGGATGTAGAAGAAGTACAGAGTTATCTTCAGGAATGGCAGGATGTATATGATTCCAAAACAGAGGAAGCTTACGCAGAGGAGATGCGGCAGTATCAGGAAGATTACGATGCATGGAATGTCAGAGTGGAAAAGTTAAGACAGGAGAATCCTGATATCGAGTGGGAAGAGATCAATGAAAGGGCAGGTCTTTGTCCGTGGCCGCAGCCAAGAGGCAGAAAATCTCCATTTCGTCCATTTGGATTGTATGAAACGATGATAAGCCACGTGGCACCGTATGGAATCAAAGGATTCCTCTATTATCAGGGAGAGGAAGACTGGGAACGGTCGGAATATTATCATAAACTAAATTCCGCTGTAATACGAAAATGGAGATCTGATTTTGGAGAGGAACTTCCGTTTTATCTGGTGCAGCTTCCGATGTACAGGGCAAAGAATGATCCGGATGATAAGAATTGGTGTATATTAAGGCGGCAACAGGAGATTGCGGTAGAAGAAAATGACAATACAGGAATGGCGGTCATTTTGGATTGCGGAGAATTTGATAATATTCATCCAATTGATAAGAAGACACCGGGAACCCGTCTTGCTTTACAGGCGTTAGGAAAGACATATCAGGTATTGGAAGATTATGAACCGATGCGGTTGGAGCATGTGTCAATTGAAAAGGAGCATGAAATCTGGCTGAATTTTACGGATACATATGGTGCAATCTGTTATAGAAAGTCAGATGGACGCCAACTGACAGCTCAGAATGAAAAAGAACAATATCCGGTCAAAGAATCGGAGTGTTCGGATATTTATGGCTTGGAAGTGAGTGAGGATGGCACATGTTTTTATCCGGCAACGATCCGGGCAGTAGAACCGAACAGGATGCGGGTCAGTGGCAGAGGAATATTAACTGCGGTTAGATATGGCTGGACGAACTATGGTGTGGCAAATCTGTATAATGCAGTAGGACTTCCGCTTGCACCATTTACTGCAGAAGTATGATAGGTAAATGTGAAGCAATGATTGAACATATAGAATAGGAGATTATAAGCATGAATTGGAGAGAAAAGTATAAAGAATGGATGGATTCCCCATATTTTGATGCGGCAACGAAACAAGAACTTAAGAGCATTGGTGGCGATGAGAAAGAATTAGAAGATCGCTTCTATCGGGAGTTAGAGTTTGGAACCGGTGGTCTGCGTGGTGTGATTGGCGCAGGAACCAATCGCATGAATATCTATACGGTACGGAAAGCAACACAGGGATTGGCAAATTATATTATTAAAGAAAATGGTCAGGACAAGGGTGTGGCAATTGCATTTGATTCGAGAAGAATGTCACCGGAATTTGCCAGAGAAGCAGCATGCTGTCTGAATGCAAATGGGATTAAGACCTATATCTTTGACAGCCTTCGACCAACACCGGAATTGTCGTTTGCAGTGCGCGAATTACATTGTATTGCCGGTATTGTGATCACGGCGAGTCATAATCCATCTGAATATAATGGATATAAGGTATATTGGGAGGATGGTGCCCAGATCACACCTCCACATGATAAGAATATTTTAAGAGAAGTGGCAAATGTAACAGATTATGCGGCTGTTAAGACCATGGATCTGGGTGAGGCTATGGCAAAGGGATTGTATCAGGTAATTGATGAATCAATGGATGACAAATATATGGAGTGCATGAAAGCACAGAGTATTCATCCAGAGTGCATTCGGGAAATGGCAGATAAGATTAAGATCGTTTATACGCCATTGCATGGAACAGGTAATCTTCCAGTACGGAGAGTATTAAAGGAACTTGGATTCCAGCATGTATATGTGGTAGAGGAACAGAAATTACCAGACGGTAATTTCCCAACCGTGTCTTATCCAAACCCGGAAGATCCGAAAGCATTTGCACTGGCTCTTTCACTGGCAAAGAAGGTGGATGCCGATATTGTATTGGCGACTGATCCGGATGCAGACCGACTGGGTGTCTATGCCAAGAATCCGGCAACGGGAGAGTATGTAAGCTTTACCGGTAATATGTCCGGTATGCTGATTGCAAACTATATCTTAGAAGAGAAGAAGAATACGAATACACTGCCGGATAATGCAGCGTTGGTTAAGACAATTGTTACAACCAATATGTTAGATGTACTATGTAAAGATTATGATGTGAAAGAGATCGAAGTATTAACCGGATTCAAATATATTGGGGAACAGATTAAGTGGTTTGAACGGGATCATTCTTACGAATATGTATTTGGCATGGAAGAAAGTTACGGCTGTCTGGCAGGTACTTATGCGAGAGATAAGGATGCCTGCGTGGCAGTGATGATGCTTTGTGAGGTGGCAGCTTCTTATAAGGCACAGGGCAAGACATTATGGGATGGTATGGTAGAATTGTATGAGAAATACGGCTATTTCAGAGAAGCATTAGATACGATCACCTTAAAGGGAATCACCGGTGCAGAACAGATCAAGGCAATCATGGAGAATCTGAGAAAGAATCCTCCGAAGATGCTTGGCGGTATTGCAGTGAAGGAAGTAAGAGATTATCAGTCTTCCAAAGCACAGGTATTAGCAGATGGAACTTCTTATGAATTGACACTTCCGCAATCTAACGTATTGTATCTGGAGATGGAAAATGATTGCTGGTGTTGTGCAAGACCTTCCGGTACTGAACCAAAAATTAAGTTCTATATTGGTGTGAAGGGCGAATCCATGGAAGAGGCGGATCAGAAGCTTGCAGCAGTTGAACAGGAATTACTTGCAGTGGCGAAGGATTGATTTCATTTAAAAAATATTGTGTTGGAACGCTTGAAATGAGTTAAAATGTCGATGAGGAGATGAAACGATGGAGATTATGTTTTTGAATCCGGTATTTAAGGAGATGATTTGGGGTGGTAACCGTATGCGCAATGAATACGGTTACGATATTCCGGGTGATGATACAGGAGAATGCTGGGCAATCAGTGCACATCCAAATGGAGACGGTGTGATTGCAAATGGAACCTATGCAGGATGGAATTTGAGCAGATTATGGGCAGAACATCGGGAACTGTTTGGCAATCAGAAGGGAGAGGTATTTCCTCTTCTAACGAAGATCATTGATGCAAAGAATGATCTGAGTATTCAGGTACATCCCGATGACGTCTATGCGAAAGAACATGAGAATGGTTCCCTTGGCAAGATGGAGTGCTGGTATATCTTAGATTGTGATGAGGATGCAAGCATTGTGATCGGGCATCATGCAAATACCAAAGAAGAATTAGAGCAGATGATTGCAGACAAACGCTGGAAAGACCTAATCCGGGAAATCCCGATCCAGAAAGGAGATTTTTTCCAAATCAGTCCGGGAACCGTACATGCAATCAAGGGTGGAACTTTGATCTTAGAGACACAGCAAAATAGTGATATCACCTATCGGCTCTATGACTATGACCGCTTGCAGAATGGAAAGCTGAGACCTCTGCATATTAAACAGAGTATCGATGTGATCGAAGTGCCATTTCGTGAACCGGAACTTCACAGAGAACGGGGTACAACACGTAATACCTGGTGGAATACATTAGTATCCTGTGAATACTATACGGTCTGGAAAGCGGATGTACATGAAACGGAGACGTTATATATGGATCATGATTTCCTGTTAGGCTCCTGTATTGAAGGCTCTGTGACGATCGGAGATGTAAGTATCAAGAAGGGAGATCATTTCATTCTGCCTTCTGGCTTCCCGCAAAGTGCCGTAACGGGAAATGCCACTTTTATATTCTCGACACCTAGGTAATAAGCATAACGAACAGAAAAAGGATATGAATCAGGAATGTACACTTTCAGTTAGTGTATATTCTCCGGATTCATATCCTTTTTGACATCTAAAGATCAACATCATTTTTCTGTATCAAAGCGTCAGTCATACAATATATGCCCACTCTTATACTGTGAAAGCCGGCTTCGTTGCTTTATCAATGTAGAGTGCCTGATCCGCTTGCTCAAGCAGTGCTTCGATGGAGCAGGCAGGCGTAATTGTAAACGTATGGATGCCGACAGAGACAGATATCGGGTATGGTTTCTCCATACGTTCATTAAAGAGCCGGAAATAGTCTTTTAATGTGTGATAAATGGTGTCTGCCGGTATATCAGCTAATATAAGGGCGGCAAACTCGTCTCCACCGATACGACCGGCAATGCTTCCTTCCGGAAGACAATTCTTCAGAGCGGTGGCACATTCATGGATGGAGAAATCGCCTTCTTCATGTCCGAACAGGTCATTAATCTTTTTCAGATAATTGAGATCACAGTAGATGACATAGGCTTGTTGATCATCAATCTGTATGTCAGCCAACATTTCTTTTGCATAATGTACAAAGCCACGACGGTTATAGATGCCGGTTAATAAATCTGTATAAGACAGATTGTTCAGCTCTTCATTTTCTTGCTTTAGTTTTCGTGCATAAGTCTCACGTTCTTCCATTAATTGTTCCTGTTCTCTGATGAGGTGCGCCATGCGGGTGGCTGTGCCAAACAGATAGCAGATGGATTCTGCATAATGGAAAAATGTATATGGTAATTCACATAATAGAAAACCATACTGATATTCCTGATTATAGATATCGATTATCATATAAGTCTTACGCTCATCCGGAAGATGCTGATTGCGGAAGAGATCTTGTGTGTTGATCTGCTGTGACACTTTCGGAAGTGTTGTTACCTTATCGTTGTTGCGATAAGAAGACAGATATACATAATCAGGAAGCCGGAAGTCCTCTGCCTGATGAATGAGTAATTCCCGGTAATAGGAGAATACATAACAGGAAGGAATCTGTTTGATGTGAAAATGTTGTAACTGTCTGGCTGCAAAAGCCTTTGGAGAAGCTGCAAGGAAGAATAGGTCACGGTTTGTGATATTGAGTTCGTGGTCGAAGTCAATAAAGGATAAATGTTGATCCTTATAATGATGCAATTCTTCCCGGGATTCTTCTGCAATAGGTTGTGCAATCCCATCAAAGGATTCTCTTCGGATAAATGCGGTCGGTACCATGGTCCGGCTTGGAGGAATGGCAAATAAGGCCTCGCGATCCCCATTTACAGAGTCTAAGCGGCGAACCGCTTCTTGTACACCGATTACTCCAAAATGTTGTGGGAGTGCCTGAATGGTTGCTAAAGGCGGGTTTGCGTGTTTGGATAACTGAATGTCGTCAAAACCTAGGATGCGGCAATCCCTGCCGATATGGATGCCTTGTTCCTGCAAGATCTCATATAAAAGCAAGGCGATGGTATCACTCATGACAACGATAGCTTCTAAGTCGGAATGGGCACGGTACCATGTTGCAAGCCGTTCTTTGCAGCTTGCAGAATAATCACCTTGTATTGTATATTCCTCCTGATAAGGAAGGTGATGTTTGGCAAGCGTTTCCTGGTAAGCCATGAAACGTTCTCTGGCATCTAAGTTGTCTAAGTCTCCATAGATCATGCCGATCCGTGTAATTCCGGACGTGATCCACGAATCCATGGCATCAGCAATGGAGGTTTTATTGTCAAAGACAACATTGCTATAACCAGGTTCTTCGCTGGATAATAGAAGCATAGGTGTATTGGAAAGATTCTGCAGAAAATGCAGGGAATCTTCATGCGGTACTTTGAATCCGATGCAGCTTAAGGCACACAAAATGAAATCTAAAGATTGACATTTCGCGAATTGTGCCAATGTATTATATTGATATTCATAACGTAGTAAAGGATTCTGTTTCTCGTCCTGTCCCTGCAGATATTTTACTGGCAGGATAAATAGGTTCACGTCTAGACGTTCTGATTCAGACATCGCTCCCTGACAGATACGAGAGGAGAAATCATCTTCTATATTCCCCACTAATAATCCAATGTTATATCGATGTTTGTGTAACCCCATACTCTACCTCACTTTGTATACTTAAACATTTGTCAAATATGGTTACAAACATTTTAATATAAATTTAACTAAAAATCAATTGCTAATTTACTTAAAACAACACTTTATTTGCCGGATTTCCTGTTGCGCGATATAAAAAAGATAAATGCAAGAACTAACAAGGCAATACACATCCAAGGAATCAGATATTGTAATCCTTGTGGAGCGAACAGATCATAATATCCTTTCAGATAAATAAATACGACAACGGTGGGAATGATGTAAGTCATATGCCAGCGCAGATGATGTGGGAAACGAAGTCCGTTGCCGGAATCAGCTTCCGCTAAGAAGTTATCAAATCCCCATCCGTATCGGGTTGTACAGAACATTACATAGACTAATGAGCCTAATGGAAGAACGTTGCTTGAGATCAGGAAATCTTCCAGATCCATGATTGTTGTACCGGAGCCTAATGGATGGAATCCGGCAAGAATATTGTAGCCTAATATGCATGGCATGGATAGGACAATAATAGCAATGATATTAACCAGTACTGCTTTCTTTCGTGACCAGCCCCATAGATCGATCGCAAAGGAGATAATATTTTCAAAGACTGCGATTACGGTGGAGAGTGCAGCAAATGACAGGAACAGGAAGAACAGGCTTCCCCAGATCCGGCCGCCGGACATCTGGTTAAAAATGTTAGGCAGAGTGATAAAGATCAGAGAAGGACCTGCATCCGGTTCAATACCATAGGCAAAGCATGCAGGAATAATAATCAGTCCTGCCATCAAAGCAACGAAAGTATCTAATATGGTAATGCTTAATGCCTCTCCGGTGAGAGAACGACTTTTATCCAGATAGCTTCCGAAGATTGCCATAGACCCCATACCAATACTTAAGGTGAAGAATGCCTGTGACATTGCAGCGAATATGACATTTCCGATTCCTTTTTCCACCATGCTGTGAAAATCAGGAACGAGATAGAAACGGATTCCGGCTTTAGCTCCCGGCAGCAAGGTAGAATGAATGGCAAGAATCACGATCAGACCTAACAGCAACAGCAACATGATCTTGGTGATCTTTTCCACACCTTTTTGTACGCCGAGGGAACAGATGCCAAATGCAAGGATAACGGTTACGATCATCCAGAAGGTTAAAGTGGCAGGGGACTGTAATAATGTATTGAACTTCTCAGAAATCTGTTCTGTGTTAAGTGGTGTATTCGTAAATTCACCGGTCAGACAACGCCAGAAGTAATAAAGCATCCACCCTGCAACAGTGGTATAGAACATCATGAGCAGATAATTGCCGGCCATGCCGATATAACTGTATGTGTGCCAGCGTGTTCCTTCCGGTTCTAATACTTTGAAAGAAGTAGCACAGCTTTTCTGACTTCCGCGTCCAACAGAAAATTCACATACCATAATCGGAAATCCTAAAATTGCTAAAAATACCAGATAGATCAATATGAAGGCGGCACCTCCGTACTGCCCACACATATATGGGAATTTCCATACATTTCCTAATCCAATCGCACATCCGGCTGATACTAAAATAAACCCTAAACGGGAACTGAATTTTTCGCGTTCCATAAAAAAGTCTCCTTTAATTAAAATACGATTTATTATATACTATCCTATATGCGAACGCAAATAAATTTCCATGCTGTAATCGGAATAATTCATGTTTAATTGATTCCAAAGATTTGCTGCAGAGTTGGATCCTCGTGCAGAAGCTGTTTTGCAAGAGTACGGTATTTTTCTTCGTGCAGGTAAGTATGCCGGAATGGCTTAATGTCCGGAGCCAGATCGATTGCCTTTTCGTAATCTGCTATATTCAGATCTAAGGTGGCAACATAGTCAAAGAATCCGGTATCGGTAAATACTTTGTGGATCCGCTTGTAACGATGATCCTGTACCAGGCTCATCAGGTAGGTAGCAATGCCAACCTGTACACCGTGTAGTTGTGGTTGGGACAGCATTTTGTCAAGAGCATGGGAGATCAGATGTTCACTGCCGCTGGTGGGAGCACTGTTTCCTGCAATCTCGTTTGCAATGCCACTCATGGCAAGAGAATCCAATAATTCTTTGAGAAACAGGTCATCCTGAATATTATCAAACGGAGTGCGGACGAAGCTGTTGACCGCTTTCTTTGCGATCATCATGGCAAAATCGTTGACCTCATCATAACCGAGATTCTCTTCGTACTGCCAGTCATAAAGTGCAGTGATCTTAGAAACCATGTCACCAATGCCGGAGTAGAGAAATCTGACAGGAGCACTTTTGATCACTTCTGTATCTGCAATGATACCATATGCCATGCGGGCAGGAACGGAATTACGTCGTCCATCTACGAGCAGGGAGGCACTGGCACTGGAGAAACCGTCGCTGGATGCAGAAGTTGGAATGCTGATAAAAGGAAGTTTTCTTAAAAAACCCATATATTTGGCTGCATCGATCACTTTGCCACCGCCGATGCCGAGGACTGCCTGCGTTTTGGCTGGAAGATTGAAAGCAAGAGAAGTGATATCTTCTAACCGGACAGAATCCAATTCCTGGTATTCTAATACGTCTATCTGTGCATCTGCTAAAGATTTCATGACGCGGGTCCCGAACATGTCAATTAGACCGTTTCCAAAGAAAATGACAACTTTCCGGATATTTCCTTCCTTGAAGTAGTCACCGAGTTTTCCTAAGGCTCCGGATTCTACTTTTAATAATGTGGGAATTGCAATATATGACTTGTTCTGTTTGCTCATGCGTATCGTCCTCCGTTTTTTATGATTATTTATATTAATTTTGCACATAAATCAGTAAAGAAAATCAAGAATTTCTTTGTTATACTATACTATATCGTAGAACGTTCTTTTATTCAAGCCGGGGAATGTTTGTCGTTGATTTACAGTCTGTAAAAGAGTATAATATAATGCAGTGAAGTGTAGTTGGAGAATTGGAACAGAGGGGTATTATGGGACAGATATCAATTGTATCGCTTGCAAAAGATATACAGAAATATAGAGCATTAGCAGAAGAATATCATGTGAGTTTTGAAGTGAATGATTTTTACAATCCGGATGTTTTAGAAGATGCCGAGGAGATGAACCGACTGATCACATTTTATCAGGAAAAAGGACTGCCGGAGAATAGCACCATGCATGGAGCCTTTTTTGATATTGTGGTGTTTAGTTATGACTCGAGAGTGAGAGAGATATCGGAGCTTCGTATGGAGCAGAGTATGAAAGTTGCGGTACGTCTTGGCGTGAGGGGAGTCGTGTTTCATACGAATTATAGTCCGATGTTATCAGGGCCGGAATATGACAGACGTGCGGTAGATATGACGGCACAGTATGTGGAATGCCTGCTGAAGCGGTATCCGGATACAGAGATCTATTTAGAGAATATGTTTGACACAGATCCGGCAATTCTGACTGCTATATCGGAGAAATTATGTACTTATGGGAATTATGGTGTATGTTTTGATTATGCACATGCGAGTATATCGAATACACCAATGGAACAATGGGTGAGAGAGTTGACACCTTATATCAAACATGTACATATCAATGATAATGATTTTACGAGGGATCTGCATCTTGCGGTGGGAGATGGCAAGATTAACTGGAATCAGTTTATGAGATATCGTAACCGGTATTTTCCGGACTGTAGTATTTTGATCGAGACAACATCGCCGGAGAATCAGAAACGTTCGCTGGAATATTTGCGACAGAATTACAGGAAATTTTTGTCATAAAGATCATATGGACTTGCACACAAAGGCTTGGAGGAGAGAGCATGGAGAATAAGAGAGCGTTGCAGGCAGAAGAGATGCTGGAACAGATTTTTTATTATATGAATCAGTTGGTGGAAGAGAAAGAGTTTATACCAACGATTTTGTTGTTAACGGATTTGGGACGTACATTGGTTAATTCGGAGAGGGCGTCGTTCTGGTATTGGGATCGGGAGAAGAAGCAATATTGGACGTTGGCGGCACTTGGAAGTGAGCGGATTACAGTGCCGGAGGGATCCGGTGTGGTAGGGGCTTCGATTGCAAACAGGGAGACGATCGTGATCAATAACCCATACGAAGATGAGAGATTTAATTCTAATGTAGATAGGGACACGGGTTTTATTACCAAGTCTATTCTGTGTATGCCGGTTGCAAATGCCAAGGGCAAAGTGATAGGTGCTTATCAGGCGATTAATAAGATCGGAGAAGATGGAGAAAGTGTATTTGATGAACAGGATGTTAAACATCTGACTCTTGCGGCTGCGTTTTGTGGTAAGACATTAGAATCACATATTCTTTATGAGGAGACACAGGTGGATCCACTGACACAATTGAAGAATCGACGTGGTTTTTATGAGTATTATAATGAGCAGATAAGGCCAAATGCGGATAAGCAGAATATAGCAATTCTGATGTGTGACATTGATTTTTTTAAGAAAGTGAACGATACTTACGGACATAATGCAGGAGATGCGGTGCTGGTTATGGTAGCAGATATGCTGAGACGGTCTGTGGATGGTAAGGGTATGGTTGCAAGATGGGGCGGCGAGGAATTTGTTATGCTGTTAGAACATTGTCAGGAAGAAGAAGCGAAACAATTTGCGGAAGGAATACGACAGAAGGTAGAAAAGTCGGTATGTACATTTGAAGAAGATTCCATTCATGTTACCATGTCATTTGGTGTCAGATCACTCGATGCATGTGAGGAATTGAGTAAGAATGTAGAAGAGGTAGATGCAAGGTTATACTGTGCCAAACAATCAGGACGGAATCAGGTGATCGCATCATAATACGGATAAAGAGACGGGAAAGAGGCAGTGAATATGGCACAAGAACAGTCAGTATTTATTAGTTATAGTTCGAGGGACACAGAGTTTGTTAAAAGAATAATCAAACAATTAGACCGGATAGGGGTGTCTTACTGGAAAGCACCGGAGATGATACCTGCCGGTTCCAGTTATGCAAGGGAGATTCCGAAAGCAATTCAGCAATGTAGTGTGTTTTTGCTTGTGTTGTCTCCGACTTCGCAGGATTCGATCTGGGTGGAGAAAGAGATTGATAATGCAATCTGTAATCGTAAGACGATCATTCCTTTTGAGATTCGTGAAGTGGTGCTGAATGATACATTTCGGTTTTATTTGAATAATGTACAGATGATCTCATTTGCAAGAAATCCAGATACAGCGTTTGAACAGTTAAGATCACAGATATTTCAGATGCTTCCGGAATTACAGAAGCCAGGGAATTGTGCAGTTGACGGTACGAATGAGATGATTCACCGGAATCGGGAAACAGTATCCACTGCTCACAGGGAAACGCAGAATAAGCTTCAGCAGCCGGAAGAGGGAGATCCCAAGAAACGGGTGCTTAGTATGGCGGCTGTACCCGGAAAGAGCCGCAATGGAAGGAATTCGAATGCGTTGCGTATGAACCGGATTCCACTTGCGTGCCAGTATTGTGGCTGTAAGGATCTGCAGAATGTAACGATAGGAACTTACCGGTGTGTAAGGTGTGGCAGAGATAATTATGACGATTTTCAGACAATAAGGAATTACTTGGAAAAGGCAGGAGCAACATCGGCTACGGTGATAGAACGTGAGACGGGAGTGCCGAGAAGAATTATTGAATATTTTTTCCGGGATGAATATCTGGAGATTCCTAAGAATTCTCCGGTGAGGGTTCCTTGTGCTATATGCGGGGCACCAATCCGGACAGGAACCTTATGCGATAATTGTAAGACAGATCCTAAGAAACAGCAGCAGGCAGATCGTAAAGGAAAATGGCATACGCTTTGGTAGAGCGGGAAAGTATAGGATGGAACGATGGAACGGGTAATCTGGGTAATCGGCAATGAGAGAAAGGATATGATCGTAGCACAGCGGGAGATCAATTCGACAGGAAGTATGCGTGCTTTTTGTATGCTGTCGGGTAATGCAGTTCACAAAGCAATTGCAATACAGAATAGTGAGAATAAGGATCTGAGCAGTTTTCCGTCGCTGATCATTATGGATTATCAGATGGCAGCGGATGAGGAATTTGCAACATTGTCTTATATCAAGCAACAGGAAGCGTTGGCAGGAGTGCCGCTGTTTTTCATGACGAAAGAACGGAGTCAGGAATTAGATGAGGTCTGTTTTGCAAAGGGTGCGATGGTAGTGTTGCATAAACCGTTTTCCAAGTCAGGAATTCTCCGGATTGAACGGGTTGCGTGGCAGCATGAAGTGACAAGGAATTATGAAAAGATGTTGCAAAAGCAGGCAGGAGATCTACAGGCGGCACGGGAGATCATGCGTCTGAATCAGAAGCTGAAGTCTAGAAATGAGCTTCTTTATCAAGTGTTTGGACGGTATTTTTCGGATCAGGTGCTGGAAGTGATCTTAGAACATCCGGAGGGAGCTGCAATAGGTGGAGAGAAGAGAGATTTAACGGTTTTGATCTCGGACCTGCGGGGATTTACCTCTCTTTCAGAAGAGTTAGAGCCGGAGGACGTGACAGGATTACTCAATTTCTATTTTGGCAGGATGGTGGATGTGATCGCGTCTTACAGGGGAACAGTGATCGAGTTTCTTGGAGATGGTGTGTTGGCAGTGTTTGGGGCACCCATTCTTTCGGAGAATCATATTACAGATGCAATAGTAGCAGCAATCCGGATGCAGAATGAGATGGAGACTGTGAATACATATTGTCGGGAACATGAATATCCGTTGTTGGAGATGGGAATAGGGATCCATTCCGGGGATGCATTTATTGGTAATGTCGGTTCTGAGAAAATGATGCGGTATAATGTGATCGGGAAAGTTGTGAATGAATGCTCACGGATTGAGAGCTATAGCGTTGGAGGACAGGTGCTTGTTTCGGAAGAAGCACTGGAGGGTATTGAAGTTCCGATAGAGATTCACAGTAAGATGCAGATTACGGCAAAAGGGATCCACAAACCGGTATCCGTGTGTGAGGTGACTGCAATTGGGGGAGAATATGGATGCGGGATTGAGAATGTCAAATTTGATGCAGTAGTTCCGGTGAAAGAGAAGCTGATATTACAGTTGTTTCGTATTGAGGAGAAGTTGGTGACGGCGAAGGCAGTATTGACAGTGTTAGAACAGTTTTCGTTAAAGCGTGCCGTTGTTTCACTATTAGAGGAAAACGGTAGTGGGAATGCTGAAAAGAGCCAATTGGAGATATATTCAGATGTAGAGATTACTGCAATTAGGGAAGATGGCGAGATGATTTTTGATGGGGTATATGCTAAGATTGTAGATGTACAGCAGAATCGACTGGTATTGCATTTTACACATGTGAATCATGATTTCCGACAATTTGCCAAAATGACTGTACCCCAGAATGTAGAGAATTAGATGGTGATGGAATATAGGATGAGGTGTGTATGGTAGAACATTATGGGTTTGAAGATTATAGTATAACAACGGTTCCGGGGATTGTACGCTGCTATGTGCGTCCGACAGATCAGATGGTTGTTGCAGAAGTGAGTGAGGAGCTCTATCGGTCTTTTTCGGAGGAGATATTGGAAGAGCAGGAAGGGGAGAATTCCATATTCGCACAATTCCGGAAAGAAAAAATGTGCCATTTTTTGCTGCTGTTATGGAAAGAACAGGAGGAAGACCGTTTTCTGTTCTTTAGTGATACAAAAAAGGTGCGTGCGATTGAGTATATGGATTATATGATCTCAGAATTTGGACTTGTCAAAGGCAATGCTTTTGCAGCAAGTGGACAGATCTCTTCTGCAGTCTGGAAAGTGCAGATGTCCGGCATGGACATGGGAGATACGATGGAATACTGCTTAGAACGGGCAGCCTCCTATCATACGGAGATTCAAATTATAGAAGCGGCAGCATTTGGAATCGGACAAGCGGGATATATCCGGTCGCTTCCTCAGTACGTGAAGAAAAAGATTCCATGGGCGTATGTTAAGTCAACGGATATTACGTCAGAAGGACAGCAATTTGAGATCCGCTCTCTGGAGAATGAATCGGGAATTGTGTTGACGGCACATCCGGATGTCTATATTATGATCGGGTGCCGTGGTGAGGCATATGACATTACAAGGGAAAAGTTTGAACGTACGTATGAGAGCACAGAGGATGTGTTGGATGTGTTTGAGCAGATGTTGGACTTTATTCCGGAAGCAAGGTTGCTGACCAATGGAGAATATGTCAGCCTGGATGACATGGCACATTTATGCTATCCGAGACAAGGCAATGCGATCTATGCAGTTTGTCTTAAAGAACGGACAAAAGTATTCCCGGAGAATGGAACACAGGAATACTATTTAGGACGCCCGGGAGATTATATGGCCGTAAGGGAAGAGGATTTGACGGATATCTATATTATTCAACGGGATATCTTCCGGCAGACTTATGAGGAAAAGATAAAAGCATAAAAAGATAGCAGATAATAGGAGGTTATGCATGAGAATAGAACAGGAAAATGGAACACGAAAAGGCATGATAGGGGTTGCTAAGGGGTTGTGTGTCACGATGCTAGTCGGAATCATGGCAGCAGGCGTGTTAAGTGGCAGTAATGCTATGACACAGGTGCAGGCCGCAAGGAATAATGGGTTTGTAGTCAGTAAGCACTGGCTTCCGGCAGCAGAGATCCACGATGGCGGGGATAATACTTCCGTAACCAAGCGGGGAGCAGTATATCCGGCACGGTACGATGCCAGAGAAAACGGCTGGGTAACTTCAGTTAAGAATCAGGGAAATTACGAAAGCTGTTGGTCTTTTTCTTCTTTGGCGGCGATTGAGACGAACCTGATCAAGAATGGGAGGGCAGATGCTTCCATTGATCTTTCGGAGAATCAGTTTGCTTACTTTTTCTATAATCGCCAGCCGGATAAGTTAGGGTATACAGTTGGAGATTATAATACAACATCAAGAGGTAATTATCTGGCGGCAGGGGGGACACTGCAGGGAACAGGGCTTGCCTTGGCAACCTGGGCGGGAGTTACAACAGAGGCGAGAAGCCCTTATATGACGATACCGGATGCATCACTTTGTTATGCGGCGGATTATTCGGTGCGGAATGTATATCTATATAATTATAGTATGACCAATCTTGCAGGTTCGGTTGCTACGATCAAACAGGCGATCTTAGATCATGGAGCCGTTGCCTGTGGAATTAATATGATTGCACAGTATTATAATCCGGTGAATTATTCTTACAATTGTCAGATGGCAGGCGGTAATCACGCAATTGCGATCATTGGATGGGATGATTCTTATTCAAAGGATAATTTCAACATGAAACCGGCTGCGGATGGAGCCTGGATCGTGAAGAACAGCTATGGACCGGAGTTTGGAGATCAGGGTTATTTCTATGTGTCTTATGAAGACCGGACGCTTACGGAATTCATTGCATTTGAGGCAGTAACGGCGGCAGAGCAGTTTGATAACAATTATCAGTATGATGGAACAGCAAATCCGGCATATAGTTATAATAAGGGAGAATGGTATGCTAATGTGTTTGAGGCGAAGGGAGCTAATGGATTTAACGAGGAATTGAAGGCGGTTGGTGTCTATACATTGACAACGAATTGTAATTATGAAGTGGAAGTATATACAGGACTTACCGATGCCGGAAAACCAACGAGTGGAACGAAAGTATACGACGTGCCGGTTACGGGGACCCTTACGGATGCGGGATATCAGACCATTGCGCTTCCGAGTGCCGTTTCGTTAACTGCCGGGGAATCATTTGCAGTCTTGGTACGTTTGAAAGATTCATATGGTGCCAATGCTTATATTGGTGCGGATTCTACATATCAGAATGATTGGATCACATTTATCGCCAATGTATCAGACAATCAGTCATTTGTCCAGGTGAATAACAAGTGGTATGATTTCGGTAAGGAAGCCAAAGCAAATGTGAGAATCAAAGCCTACACCGATGCAACCGCAGAAAAATCTGCATTTGCATTAAGTGATAAGAAACTCGGTATCTCAAAGGGCACTACGGCAAAACTTGCATTGCAGGTAAGTCCGAATGTATATCGGGATGTTAAGTGGAAGTCTTCAAATAAGAAGGTTGCAACAGTGAACAAGAAGGGAAAAGTCAAAGCAAAATCCTATGGCAGTACAACTATTTCTGCAACTTTTATGGCAGGCGGTAATAAGAAGACGCTGAAATGCAAGGTGACGGTAGGACCATCCAAGGTGAAAAGTGTCAAGGTAAGTGGTGGAAAGAAGAAAGTAAAAGTCCGCTGGAAGAAGAGCAGCGGATCAAACGGCTATGAAGTGTACTATGCAGCAGAGAGAGACAGTGCATATAAGAAATTAGCTGCAACGACTGCCACTTCCTGTACAAAGAAGATGAAAAAAGGAACATACTATGTGAAAGTACGTTCCTATAAGATATCCGGATCAAAGAAGCTATACGGCAGCTTTTCCGGTATAAAGGAGGTGACGATCCGGTAAGAATTCTAATGATAAGTGACAACAATATCATGTTCTAAGATAACCGTTTTGCCATCCGGAATCAGATTTTCGTCTCCACGGATAATGAGGGCGATCAGCTCGTTTGGAGGGAGATGAAGATCTTCGATCGAACGGTTGCACCATGTATGTTTTTCAGTGATAAGATGTTCCTCTAACTTTTCATGTTCACCCGGTTCATAGGCAGGTACACTCAGGATAACATTGTCTCCGGCAAGAATCGTAGTATCACCCCGGGGAATGATATTTTCTTTGTGACGTTTGATCATAATGGCAAGGGAGCCGGTTGGCATATGTACATCTTTGATCTGCCGGTTCTGCCAGTTGTGGCCTTCCGGAATGAACATGCGCATTAAGGTAATGGCAGATTCTTCCTGGTAATCATTAAAGGTTTTACGGACATCGGAAGTTTCATCGACCATCTGCAGCCGCTTGGCAACCGCAGGAAGCAGTGTACCCTGAATGGTAACGGAGAAGAGGGCGACTAAGAATACGATGTGAAACAGATCGGATTGAAGTTGTGTTCCGCCTGCAATTACCATTGTAGCAAATACGATCGAGGCAGCACCGCGAAGTCCTGCCCAGGAGACCAGAAGACATTGGCGAAGACTGCTGCCGAGGGGTTTGAGTATTATAAATACAGCAATTGGTCTTGCTAATACCGTAAGGAAGAATACAATCGCAATGGCGGGCAATACAATGGCCGGTAGACGGTGCGGAAATGCAAGTAACCCTAATATGAAGAACAGAAAGATCTGTGCCAGACCAGTAATTCCATCAAAGAATGGAATTAATACGGACTTGTTCTTGATTGGACTGTTTCCGATCAGAATACCGCATAGATACACGCTAAGATAAGCATTACCACCAACCAGACTTGACAGACCATAGCATAGAAGTACGATGGCGATCATGAATATGGTGTCAAGTCCCTCCGCTATAAAAGGTGTTTTGGTTAGAAGCCAGATGGCTAACATTGCAAAGAAAACACCGAGGATACAGCCATATGTTAACTGAGCAAAGATGGCATATCCCAAATTGGATTGGGATTGTGAAGAGAGGAGTCCTACTCCGATCACAGTCAGCATATAAGAGACCGGATCGTTACTTCCGCTTTCCATCTCTAAAAGAGAGGCGGTTCCATCCTTGAGGTTTAATTTCTTTTTACGAAGAATAGAGAATACACTGGCAGCATCCGTAGAAGAAAGAACAGCACCAATCAGAAAACTTTCCGGTACAGGAAAATGCAGACAGAAGTGACATAGCAGTGCAGTGATTCCGGCGGTGATGATCACACCCAGGGTAGATAAGAGTAAAGCTCTTACGGCAACCGGGCGGGCAATGCTCCATTTTGTATTGAAACCACCATAGAACATGATGAATAATAAAGCGATGGAACAGAATTGTTCAGCTAATGTATAGTTATCAAAAGGGATCTTCACAATACCATCGCTTCCAAACAGCATACCAATGAATAGAAATAAGATCAGGGCAGGCATGCCGAAACGATCCGAAAAACGATCGGCAAGAATACATAAGAATATAATAGTGGCAGTCAGAATGATAGATATTGTCATATAGTGTCCTCCCGAAATAATGATTGGTTTTTAGTATAACATTATGATAGGAGACGGGGCAAGAGAAAAGAACTTACTTTTCTTTCGTTTTGTAATGAATGGAAAGTAAAGGGGAGAAAAAGGGGAAATCAGTAATTCATATTAGGAATAGAGGTAAATTATGCAGGATAAAAAGATAGTATTATTGATAGATGCAGAGAATACCAGTGCGAAGTTTGCAGATGGTATTATGCAGTATTTAACAAAGCGGGGGGATATTATCTCCGCCCAGATATACGGAGATTTCTTAGATAATAAGAACACAAAGCAATGGAACAGTAAGGCAGTGCAATATAACCTGCAACGGTATCAGGCGGATACTACCAAAGCGGGGAAAAATGCGGCGGATATTGCGTTAGTGATTGATGCAATGGATTTTTTGCATAAGGAGAATCATGCGGATGTATTCTGTGTGATTACATCGGATGGTGATTTTACCCGTCTGGTGGAACGAATCCGGAAAGAGAACATTGAAGTGATCGGTATGGGGAAAACAGATGCATCGCCCAGACTTCGCCGCGCATGTAGTGAGTATGTGGAATTAGAGCAATTAGGAATCAAAACAAAGCAGAACGGGAATAAAGCTGTAGACAAAGAGAAGAGAACCTCAATGCCGAAGCAGGCTGATAAAACGGATAAAGATAATGGGAACAAGTCAAAAAAAGTACCACTTAAGCAGATTAAAATGGCACTTAATGAATTGGTACAAAGTGATGAAAATGCCGGAAAAGCACCGGATCTTGGAGGGATTAAGAGTCGTATCCAATTACGTTATCCGGGTTTTGATGAGAAAGATTATGGTTATTCTTCTATCCGGGAGCTGATTGATAAAGAGACAAAGTTTTCTGTGCATCAGGAAGGAACACATGCGGTTGTTGTGTCAGACCGGAAAAAATCAGAGAATGATGAGCTTGAGATGGTATGTAGGTTTATGATCGATCTGTATCCGAATAAAGTGATCGGGCAGCATGAGATTGGAGCATTGGGACGGAGATTAAAGAACCGGTATCCGGAGTTTTCTTACAAACAATACGGTTATAAAAAGTTAAGCACTTTTATGGAAGAGGTGGGATTTCAAGTATATTAGTAAAATGATACTTCACAAAGAATCTGACTTATGCTATATTATGTAGTAATGAATACTATATGACAGAGATGTGAAAATGAGCATTAGGAGGCTGAATATGAAGTTTAAGATAGTGGGAGACAGTTGCACCGATTTTACGGAAGAAGACAGGAAGAAAGAATATATTGTGTCAGTGCCGTTAACGATATCGGTTGGAGAGGATGAGATTATAGATGATGAGAGTTTTGATCAGGAACTCTTTCTGAAAAAAGTTGCAGCATATCCGCAGTGTCCGAAATCGGCCTGTCCGTCACCGGAGATGTATATGAGAAGCTTGGAGGGTGCAGATATGGTGTTTGTTGTGACATTATCACGACATCTGAGCGGTTCTTATAATAGTGCGGTGCTTGCAAAGTCAATGTACGAAGAAGAACATCCGGGAACAAAAGTGCATGTCTTCGATTCAGAATCCGCATCGTCAGGACAGCTTCTGATTGCATATAAGATTGAAGAATATGCGTTGCAGGGAGCATCTTATGAGGAGATAGTGGAAAGAGTGGAAACATTTCGTAATGAGATGCAGACAATGTTTGTGCTAGAGTCTCTTGAGACATTAAGAAAGAATGGAAGATTATCACGAGTGAAAGCACTTGCGGCAGTCGCACTTAATATTAAACCTTATATGATGGCTGTAAATGGTCAGATCGTTCAGGTGGGGCAGGCACGTGGAGTCAAACAGGCAATTGGCAAGATGATCAATTATATGGGAACCATCGGAAAAGATTACGAGGATAAGACAGTGATGATAGCACATTGTAATTGCTTAGAGAGGGCACGGGAGACAGAAAGAAAGATCATGGAACGATATTCATTCAAGGATTCAAAGATCATTGACACGAGGGGAATCAGTTCCCTATATGCCAATGAAGGTGGAGTGATCGTATCTTTTTAGGGAATAATGATGAAAGATGCACAGATTGTGCTTGCAATATTGTTGTTTAGCTTCTATAATAATAGCTGTGATTGCAGATATGGTTCATCGGTAGAACGCTAGCTTCCCAAGCTGGAAAGGCGGGTTCGACTCCCGTTATCTGCTGACTATAAGATTCTGTTTCTTAGGAGATGGAATCTTTTTTTGCGTGAGGAGTTGCTCGCGAAGAGCATGAATTATATGTATTTGGGGGAGTATAGATGATTTTAGTTTTATGTACTAGGATTTGAAAAAGGGCAATGATTGTTCGGGTGTTTCTGTTGGAGGTTGGACGCTTCTTAGGCACTTCGCCAAATGGAATAATAATGATTCAAAATGAATTATAAATATATATTAATATTATAGAAAGCACAGCGGTATTAGATATCGTTGTGTTTTTTATATTAAGAAGGGAGTGATTAAGTGATTTGTTTCTATGATCCAATTAACAAAGAGGGAAAGGCAGGGAGAGAATAAGTATGGAAAGAAAAGAGGTAGGCAATTGCTTGCGTACAACTGTAATCGGAAAAGAGGATGGAAGCCGTACCTATGAAATAATCCGGGAATTAGAGGATGATAGTGCGAGAAAAGGAGAGGAAGTGATTATTATACAGCTATATCCTACGATAGGGGTTAATGATGCTACAACAATAGATACAACAACGTGTCATCTATATAATAAACTGAATGAGCTTGGTTGGAGTAAAGTTCATATGGTAAACCTGTTTTCTTGTGTTTCAAAGAAAAAGTTATCTGTAAGGGAGTTAGAAAAAGAAGACAAGGAGAATATTGAATATATTCAGCAAATATTTAGAGATGCGTCAAAAGATGTTAAGACTATAATTTGTTGGGGTAATAGTTTTTTGACGAATAAAGATGTCGCAAAGCGAAAGAAGGACATAATCGATAGCTATGTGAAAATACATCCAAGAAAGAAACTATATCAGATAACCAACGATAGAGCAGAATTAGAAACAGATAGTTGTATAGGAATGCATATTCTGTATCTTGGACTAAGGTTTCGTAATGAGGTATGGAAGGTAGAAGAGTATCCGATCAAAGAAGAACTTTCCAAGTTAGAGGTCGTTCTACAAAGGACGAGTAGGAAAGAACTGTCGAAAGATAATGGTATTAGAAAGAAGGATAAAGAAAATGTATGCAAGAATTGTGAATGAATTAGATTACAAATGGTTGAAGGAATATATTCGAGGTGAAATATCTGTAAAGAATGTAGCTGATGTGGTTATGAATAAAATAGAAAACATAGTTCAATCATTAGATACTTGTTATGGTTCTGCAAGAAGTGCGTCTGATATGGGTGGAAATGTATTTGTTCTTACAGATGATAGTGTGAGTATGCAACAATATGAGGATATTCTTCAATCATATCATATTCTAAAGGATGCAGAAGAGTATTCAGATATAATTTGCCGTGAGGATAATAAAGAATGGTTGTGTGAGTTGTATATGATAGGTAGTGATGATGCAATTGTTATTATTTATGTACGAGAAAGGAGGTGTTGATAATGGATGAAATGGCAGGATTAGCGTTAGGGGTTGCAACGGGATTGGCAATATGCGTTGGAATAGAAAGTTTAGTAGGATAGGAGGAAGAGACAATGTTATTTAGTTCAATTACGGGACTTCTTGCTTTTGATGGTATTGCAGAAGCTTTTTTGGTAGGTACTTGTATACCTGTTGTTACCTATACAACGGTTAAAACAAAGTAAACAACGGTAAGTGCATAGCACAAAACGACAAATAAGATCGCCCCTTTTAAGTCTGCGCGAACGTAGCCTCAAGCGGAGTGAGAAAAAGCGGACGTGGGGTGATTTTATTTGGAAGATTTGTGCAATGTGCAGTATAAAATGCAATGAATGTTGTGCAGAAATGTAACAAATGACCAAAAAATGATTGGAAAAGACTAAAAAGAGAACAAAAGTTCTTTGTGCAACTTTTTTTAAGTGCTTTTTGCTTAAGAGAAATACGCGAGGTGTTGGCTGGCATTTTCCTTTTTTGTAATGTTGCTTTAATGAAATTTCAGCATATTGCTTATCTGACTTTTTAAAGAAAAGCTAATACAATATATATAGAGAGAAATAAAAGTGTACTAATATTTCTCTATACTAAATATAGAAAGGGGCATTAAATATGCAGATAATAATGACAGATATATATGGTAGGAAAAAGGTAAATGTATATGAACTACTCGATAGCTATATTGAAAGCAATAGCATAGTGTTAAATAAAGAATGCTATTATCAGTATAATATACAGAAAGGAATCTGGGAGAAGAAAAGTCAGAAGGAGATTATACGAGATATTTCACATTACCTTGAGGATATTTGTAATAATATGTGGAATACAGCAGTTGAAAGAGAAGTTAAAGTTAACCTTGATAAAAGAGTTGATATAGTAAAGCAAATGAATCCACATTTCAACTTTGTTAGTTTAGCGAACTGTGTAATGAATGTAAGGAATGGAAAGGTAGGAAGACATAAGGAAAAATATTATTTAACTACATATCTACCTGTTGAATATCACAAGAAGGCAACTTGTCCGTTGTTCGATAAATTTCTCTCGGAAATTTGTTGTGGAAAAAAAGAAAGAATGGACACAATTAGAGAGATGTTTGGTTATTGCTTGACGAAAGATACTTCAGCACAATGTTCGTTTTATTTGTATGGTGCAGGTGCTAATGGAAAATCTGTATTAATGAATATTATGCAAGCGCTACTTGGAGAAGACAATTATGTTTGTGCATCACCAGAAAATCTTCAAGAAACGTTTGGCTGTGGTGATCTAGAAGATAAGCGGGTAGTGTTTACATCAGATATGTCAAAGAAGGATTTACGTTATCTTTCAAGTGGTATTATGAAACAGATAAGTGGAGGTGATGTAATAAGGAGCGAAAAGAAATATAATGATTCAGTAAAGATACGTTCGATATCTAAGATTGTTATATCATCGAATCATATGTTGAACTTTGCAGACGATAGTACTATTGGAGCGATAAGACGATATGTGATTATACCATTTGAATATACAATTCCCAAGACTAAGCGAAATGTTCATTTAGAAAAGGAGCTTAGAGCAGAATTACCAGGGATTCTTAATGAGGCAGTATTGGGTTATCGCAGATTACGACGAAACAATTATGTATTTTCTTGTCAAGAAGAAAGCGATAGTCTTATTCAAGATGTGATTAGAAAAGATGTTTCGTTTGAGAAGTTTATAGAGGAGAAGGTTGTATATTGTCAGAATAATTTTGTATCATATAAAGAGTTGGAGAACGCTTATTTGGAATGGACAGAAAATAAGCAACAAGTTGTTGCTTGTCCTAGCTCAAGAACAATGGGAGATATGATTACACAATCCATAGCGGGTTCGGTTTTGCGGAAAAGAAATCAAAGAGGTGTGTTAAATATAAGGTTGAATTAGAAGGAAAGGTCGAATTGGTCGGTTTTTTAAGAATAATCATATTTTTATTTTTACATATAATTTTTTTAATAATACCGACCTTTTTGACCTGCTTAGAATGAGAAAGGATGATGTAGAATGGCAAGTATTACATGGATAGATAAAGAGATTGCCAGTAGGAAACGAGCGAAGGTTACATATGAATGTAAAACATTGAATGGAGAGAGAAAGCGAAAGAGTCACACTTTTCCACCTGGAACACCCATGAAGGAAATAAAGACGTTTATACGACAGGTTGAAAAGGAGTATGAAGAATCAACGGGTATGGACTACTCGAAGAGGACATTTGATATGTTCATAAAGGAGTATCTTGTTATGTATAAGAACTACTTGTCAGCGTCTACATATAGAGGATATTATCAGATGTGCTACTGTAAAAAACATGGGGTAGTTGAATATCTAGGAAAATATGATTTGACAAAGCTTAGCACAAGAATTCTTCAAGAATATATTAACTATTTGACAGAATGTGGATTGTCGCCAAAGACAATAAAGAATTATCTTTTGATGATACATGCAATATATGATAAGGCTATGAAGCTTAACTATGTCAAGCAAGGCTATAATATTGCAACGGATGTAGTCACACCAAAGTTACGGAAGAAAAAGGTGGATTCGTATTCTGTGAAGGAGATAAAGACCCTATTGAGGTTGGCAGATAAGTATGCAGATGATATGTTGAGATTAGAGATATATCTTGCGGTTGGCACGGGGATAAGAAGATCGGAAATGGCGGCGTTGCAGATTGATAGTGTTGACTTTGAGAATAAGATATTGCATATAACACAAGGCAGAGTAAAAGGAAAGGAAGGTGATGTGTTAAAGGAACCAAAGAGTCAAGCGGGTATAAGAGATATTCCTTTGGGAGATGTGCTATGCAAGGAATTAAAGAGAGCAGTAAATCGTTACAGGAAGAATAAGTTGCAGTATGGTAAAGAGTTCCAAGATAGTAAATATATATTTTCGAGGTCGTCAGGAGAGCCGTACTCATCTAATTGGTTTACGGTTCATTATATTCGCTTTATGAAACAGCATGAGGATGAAATTCGATATCTTCCCTTGCACACAGCGGGTAGACATTCATTTGCATCTATTGCAGTAGCGAATGGGATTGATATAAAATGTTTACAGGAATTACTTGGACATGCTGATGCATCTACAACATTGAATACATATTCAAATTCGTATCTAGAAAGAAAACAGGCATATGCACATCAAGTAGACGAGATAATATTCGAGAAAGATGCGTAAACAAACAGGGTTTCTACAATGTAGGAACCCTGTTATTTTAATGGTTGTATATTACTCTAAGTCGCTTATTAAGTCACATAGTAATCAATGTAATGATTGGATAAATATATATTGTGATGAAATATAAGAAATGTACATAACAGTAAGCAGAGAGGTATGAACCCCGTTATCAATAAGCGGCAGTAAGGTTATTCTTCGTTTGGGGGAATATATTCTAATAAGTCGTCTAATGAACATTCCAAAGCATAGCAGAGACGTGCTAACACAGAAATGTCAACGCGTTGTACTTCGTTTCTGATGTATGCTTTTAATTGGGTTCGTTGCATTTCTGAGCGAAAGGCTAGCTTGTTAATACTAACATTCTGCTTTTTCATAATTTCGTCTAATTTTATATGAATATGTCCATAATTAACGTCTATCATATTATCACCTCGTTTTAGTATATGATAATGGGAAAATTATAATCTTGCCATGAGCGTATAAATATGATATATTTATATGAGTAGATAACTACTCATGAAGAAGGAGGAGAAGAATGCTTTTAGTCTCAGTTATATTAGGAAGTATAATATGGTGGTATTTAATAAAGAAAGTAAGTCGATATTTTACGATATTGGCAACACCCTATGGATGGTTTTTTTCATGGGTGATTGTTGTCATGTTAGTATCAGAGGTTTTGGGAATGTAAGAACTTTTTGAGAAATGTATATATATTAAAGAGAAAGGATAAGGTGACAAGATGTTTTGTGATAATTGTGGAACTGAATTAAAGGATGGTGTGAAATTTTGTCCTGAATGTGGAGCAGAGGTGAAGGAGGTAAAGAGTCAGATAAATTCAGAGGATATTAACAATAAGAGCGTTTCATATACTGAAGATAATCCTACTGTGATAAAGGTTAATAAAATAATAGCAATACTAAATATTGTTATGGGAGGTATAGTTTTGCTGATAGGAATAATGGAGATTGACTTTGTTTGGGGAGAATATGCTATTTGGTTTTCAGCGGGGTTAATCGCGTCAGGTATTTTGCAATTACTTAGGAATTCATCAAAGGTTGTATCAGTAATCTTGATAATAGCAGGTGGCTTGACGTTATTTGTTGGTCTTAGTTGTGATTTGGATTATGACTGGGGATACATAGGCATATTGGCAGGTGCGGGTATGTTGGTATGTGGTATCTTGAACTTGTTGCATAAATCGGTAAAAGCAATATCAATTGTAGAGATTGTATTTGGTGGATTACTGTTAGTTTGTGCGTTCCTTACCTTGGAAATGAGTTATGGCTGGATTGCATTAGCAGGAGCGGCTGCGTTTCTTACAGGGGGCATATTGAAGTTGGTTAATTTAGGAAGTTATAGGAAAGCTATATAATAAACGATTATACCTAAAAATATTTGAAATACCCAACTTCCCTTCATGCTGTTCTACGCACAAAAGGATATACGTTGATTATATATAATTATACAGTAGCGTAGAACATCCTGTATGGTAGTTGGTTCTTTCAAATAAAGAAAGTACAAGAGAAAGGAGAATGGATAATGAAAAAGTTTTCTAAGTTTGATGAAGTGCTGACATTAACGTCAGCAGAACCACTTGATGATGGTTGCAAGAATATGTTTTATGTTCTAATCGCTTCTACGGTTATATGTGGATTGTTAGGATTGCGTAATTCTGATTTACTATCAGGATGTCTAGTTGGTGTATTATTTGGATATGCATTTGTAGAGATAAGGATGACGTTTGCGGGTACGCATCGTTTCCCTTATGTGAAATTTGCGTTACCTAATGTATATGAGAATGATAAGATGTTGAATCAACAATTGCCGCAAATATTTTCTAATACAGAGATGGCAGTTGAAAAGCAACAAAAGAAGGATAGATATGTATTAAAGTATAAGAATTTTATATATGATGTTGTTGTAAATGATGATAATACATTTTCTATTCGATGGAATGTTCCGCCTTATCTTTTCTTTATGAAGAGAGAAAGAGGAATTACATGGATTAAATATCGTAAGTTGGTGAAAGATATGCCGATGATTGCATATGCAATCCAAAAGAGTGGAATTCAATAATATACTCGAGTGACAATATAGATGATATCGGTTAATATAATATGACACTTTTGCGTCACTTATGAAGTGGAAATAGTTATAGTATAAAGATTTTAAGGCAGAATACGGCAAGAGTTGCCCGGGCATATGACTTTGAAAAAGGATAATAAGTTGACATAATATCGGGTTCGACTCCCGTTATCTGCTGACTATAAGATTCTGTTTCTTCGGAGGCAGGATCTTTTTGAATGGTGCAAAAAGTACAGATTCATCCGGGTATCAATTGAGTGTATCATCGGTATAGACACCGGCGATGTATCCAATGACATCTTCTAATTCATCTTCATATAGACGAGGTTTCTCATCCCGTATTGAATAGTAACGTATAACCTCTTTTCCATTGATTGTCTCTGCTTTGCGTTTGGCTATGAATATATGTCCGGAACAGACAATGATGCTATTTTCGTGTAGGGAAGGAATGCGGTCATTTGCAATCAATAGAATATCGTATGGACTATAAGTGGGCATATAATGTTCACAGTTTAGTTTGATGCCAAGAAAGACTTTAGAGCGAATGTCAGCCGGAAAAGCACTGATATCAATATGTTTATACTCGTTATTAAGAAGGATGTTGCCGTTCTCTGTTACGGTTGGCTGCATGACATTGAGCATACGGCGCCGCGGAGAGGCTGTATGCTGTCGTTCCTGGTTCCGCACAAACCAATGAATCAGGTATTGGGAAGATGGCGGTAAGTTACGTGTGATCTGTAAACAATGTCTGCTATCTTCAGAGATTGTTTCACAGCCAACTAATTCGTCAATGCTGATATGGAGTGCACGAGCCAATGCGATTGTAGTGGATAGCTTACAATCCTTTACGTTTCCGTAAAGAATTGAATTCAGTGTGTTCAGAGAAATATCAGCCTCTTCGGCAATCTCTCTTATCGTGATATCTCTCTGGGAAACGTATACATCAAGATTTCTACGAAAACTATTCATGTAATCGTTACGGTCACTGACTAATTTCTTTGAAAGTGATCTCAATCTGTTATCGTCCATTTTCTAATATCCCCCTCTGCACAGACCTACAAACTTCGATAATATAAATATAACATTTTTTTTATTTCTTGTCAAATTCATTAATTTAACTTTTGCTGGATCTTTACTGTGTGGTATACTATAGAAAACGTTGTAAAGGAGAAGAAATATGAATTGTTTACGTGTACCACAGATATGGATGCCACAGGAAGGGACAGATTTGTATAAATGGTCAGTTGTTGCCTGCGATCAATATACATCCCAGCCGAAGTATTGGGAAGAATGTGAGCGGGAGATTGGAGCGGAACCTTCAACGTTACATATGATCTTACCGGAGGTGTATTTGGGAAGTGACAAGGAAGAAGAACGGATTGACCGGATTCATGATTATATGGACACCTATGTGAAGGAGGAGATCATTCGTCCACTTTCGAAAGGATTTATGCTGGTGGAGAGAAGTTTCGGTAAAACATATGCCAGAAATGGTCTTGTTGTCGAGATTGACTTAGAGACATATGAATATAAGAAAGGGTCGAAGAGCCTGATACGGCCGACAGAGATGACAGTAGAAGAGAGAATCCCACCAAGATTAAAAGTAAGACAGACTGCGAGTGTGGAGCTTCCTCACATTATGTTATTGATCGATGACCCGGACTGTTCGATCATTGAACCGTTGATGGCAAGACGGGAAGAGTTTCTTAAGGTATATGATACAGATTTAATGCAAAAAGGCGGACATATTGCAGGATGGCTGATTCCGGAAGGAAATGAAACGGATGCAATCATGCAGGCAGTAGAACATTTGGCAGATCCGGAAGTTTTCCGGGAAAAATATGAGTTGGATAAAGAATATCCATTGTTAAATCTTGCGGTAGGGGATGGTAATCATTCCATGGCAACAGCAAAGGCTGCCTGGGAGAATATCAAGAAGGATTTGAGTGAAGAAGAACGGAAAGATCATCCGGCACGTTTTTGCCTGTGTGAGATTGTGAATGTACATGATAAAAGTTTGGAGATCGAACCGATTCACCGGGTGTTGTTTGGTGTAGATGAGGATGAGTTGTTCGGGGCTGCTATCACTTACTATGAAGAACATGGATGTACAGTGGAATTGCGTAAGGAGCAGAGCAAACCATATGCGGATAAGATAAAGCATGGTTTTTCCTTATATAGTCGGAATGGATATCAAAGTCTTATTGTAAAACATCCGGTATGGGGAATTGCCGCCGCCACTATCCAGAGTTTTTTAGATGATTATCTGGCAGGTCATAGTGAATGCAGGATTGATTATATTCACGGAACGGAGACGGTATTAGAATTAGCAGACAAAGAGAGAAATCTTGGTATTCTGCTTCCGGATGTGGAGAAGGGCGACTTGTTTATCGGTGTTGTCAAGGATGGTGTACTTCCAAGAAAGACATTTTCTATGGGCGAGGCGAATGAGAAACGCTATTATATGGAGTGCAAGAAATTATCTTAGAAGAGAGGAAAATGTCATGTGATTTGTCGGTAAAGATACAAAATAACCTTTAAATATCTGACAAAACATGCTATAATACCCTTATCGACAGAGAAGTTGTAATGAGTCGATTTTGTATCATTTATAACAGAATTGAGATGGCAGAAAGAAGGTATGGGTTATGGGAAAGCAATTAATCATTTCAGTGGGAAGAGAATTTGGAAGCGGCGGCCACGAGATCGCAGAACGCCTGGCAAAGCATTATGATATTCCATTGTATGACAAAGAGATATTTGATCATGTACAGGAGAAGGGTTCGATTAATGCTGACGTAGCAAAGTATTTTGATGAGAAACCGGTGAATCCGATATTTTATCCGGTGTCAATGGATGGCAGTTATCTTCCGTTAGAACAGACAGTGGCAAATCATATATTTGATTTTATCCGTACGAAGGGAGATAAGGAGAAAGAATCATTTGTGATTGTTGGAAGATGTGCAGAATATGTACTCCGAGATAATCCGAATGTGATCAGCTTATTTATCTTAGGTGACAAAGATGTGAAGCAGCGACGTATCATGAAAAAGTATCAGTTAGATGAGAAAGGTGCTTTGAACCGGATGCGTAAGGAAGATAAGATGCGTAAGACGTATCATAATTTCTATGCGGATGGTAAGTGGGGAGATTCCAGAAGCTATGATCTTTGTGTGAATAGTTCCACGCTTGGAATTGATAAGACGGTAGAAGCATTGATTGCATATATTGACCAGTTTCTTGCATAAGGAATTTTTAGAGAGAGCGGAACCTTATTGTTCTGCTCTCTTTTTTTTCTAGACAAGGAGTGGTAAAAAATGTATCATAAGATCAGAGAATTATTTTATTATATAACCTTGGATAGAAAGGATTGCAAACATGATCGACTGGGAGAATTATCATAATGGGGAAGGCTTTGTGCCTTACTATGAGAGAAGATTTAAGAAGGATGTTGTAAGTTTTATTAAATGGATCTTATTAGCATTTTTGACGGGATTTATAGTAGGAGGTGCAAGCAGTGCCTTTTCTTTTGTACTGACGAAAGTGACGGCATTCCGAACCGGACATTTATGGGTATTTTTTTTCCTGCCGGCAGCGGGTGTGGTGATCGTATTCTTATATAAGTGGCTTGGACAGGAAGATGGAGGCACGAATCAGGTGTTCTCTACAGTGAAAGCAAAGGATGAAGTACCGTTTAAGTCGGCACCGCTTATCTTTGTGACGACCGCATTAACACATTTGGTCGGAGGTTCAGCCGGACGAGAGGGAGCGGCAATTCAGCTTGGCGGAAGTATTGGTAATCAGCTTGGACGCTGGCTTAAGTTGGACGAGGAAGATATGCATGTGATTGTTATGTGCGGTATGAGTGCGGCATTCTCTGCGTTGTTTGGAACTCCGATGGCAGCGGCGGTCTTTGCATTGGAGGTAGTAAGTGTGGGAGTTATGTATTACACGGCATTAATGCCTTGTATGATCTCTTCCCTGATCGCTTCTAACTTTGCTGCAAATTTAGGAATCCACCCGGAAATGTTTCATGTAACCGGTATTCCGGAGTTGACGATAACAGATGGAGTGAAGATGGGGTTGGTTGCATTAGCCTGTGCGTTGCTAAGTACGATGTTTTGTATTGCATTGAAACAGACGAATGCGTTATTTCAGAAATATCTGAAGAATCCTTATGTTCGAATCGTAGTAGTTAGTGTTGTGATCATAGTGATCACCTTCTGCTTGCATACAACTGACTATATGGGAGCAGGTACGAATATTATTGCAGAGGCGATTGAACACGGAAATGTGAATCGATTGGCATTTTTGTGGAAACTGATCCTTACGGTTCTGACAATGCGGGCAGGATTTCGGGGTGGAGAGATTGTTCCGTCTTTTTGTATAGGGGCGGCGCTTGGTTGTGAATTAGGACAGTGGCTTGGACTTTCTCCATCGTTGTGTGCGGCTGCCGGCATGGTTGCAGTGTTTTGCGGAGTGACCAATTGTCCGATCACATCTATATTAATTGCATTTGAATTGTTCGGATTTGATGGTGTGTCTTATTATCTGATCGCGGTATCAATCAGTTATGCGGTATCGGGATATTACAGTCTCTATAAAGATCAGACGATCGTATATTCGAAGTATAAAGCCAAATATGTGAATAAGCATACAAGATAGAATGGATAGAAGGAGTTATATATGGGTAATCAGATGTTAGGGGTAAAAGCGGAGATTGAGAAGGCAGTAAAGGGAAAAGAACAGGTTGTAGAGAAAGTACTGGCAGTAATGCTTGCAGGTGGACATGTTCTGTTAGAGGACATTCCGGGTGTCGGTAAGACAACGCTTGCTATGGCAATTGCAAAGTCTATGTCGTTAAGTTATCGCAGAGTACAGTTTACACCGGATGTGTTACCAAGTGATATTGTCGGATTTTCTATGTATGATCAGACTAGTAAGTCATTTAAGTATCAGGAAGGTGCTGTGTTATGTAACTTGTTTTTAGCGGATGAGATTAATCGTACTTCTCCTAAGACACAATCGGCTTTATTGGAAGTCATGGAAGAAGGGACAGTTACGGTGGATGGTGTGACCAGACCGTTGCCGGATCCATTTACGGTTATTGCAACAGAGAACCCTCTCGGTTCCTCCGGAACACAGATGTTGCCGGAATCACAACTGGATCGTTTTATGGTGTGTCTGTCAATGGGATATCCGGAGCACGAAGCAGCAGTTCAGATTCTTAAGGACAATGCGTCTAAGCCAATTGCACATCTGGTACCGGCAATCAGCATAGATGAATTTGTTGCACTTCGCAAACTGACCAATGAGATGTATGTACATGATTCCATTTATGAATATATTGTGACATTAGTAGAAGCAACCAGACAGAGTGAATGGTTTTCAATGGGAGCAAGTCCGCGAGGAAGTATCGCATTGCTTCGTATGGCAAAAGCAATGGCGGTGTTATATGGAAGAGATTATGTAACGCCGGAAGATATCCGGAATGTATTTACGGACGTGTTAGGACACCGTGTGAAATTGAGCACGAAAGCACGGGCAGAGGGGAAGACAATAGAAGGGGCGTTGTCAGAACTGTTTCAAAGTATTAAAGTTCCCAGAACGTGATGAAAACAGAATTCGCAATAGTAAAATGTAGGAGAGGTCAGAATATGCTTCAAATCCGGAATATACTGCGGTATGCAGTGGCAATTGCATTGAATGTTTTTGTGGTGGCGGTGTTTCATAGTTATGTGAATCTGGTATTGCTGGCAGGGTTACTTTTGTTTCCGTTATACAGTATTTACGGAGTGTATAAAGTAAAGTCACATTTAGCAGTTACTTTACAGGCACCTGCAGAAGATATGCATAAAGGAGAAGAGTTTCTTGTGCATATTTTGCTAGAGAATTCAACCTGGTTTCCACTTGTTAATGTAACGGCATTGGTTAAGGTCGGCAATTCGTTCTATGGGGTACAGGGAGAACATGAACTTAATATGCCGCTACGTGCACATGGGAAGACAGAGGCTGTTTATCCGGTTGTTATGGAGGAAAGTGGTCATTTTATGTTGCAAGTGTCATCGATACAGTGTATTGACCTGTTGGGAATCTACACAGTGATGGTGCCGGTTAACCAGAGGACGGAATGTATTGTGCTGCCAGAGGGTGAAGCAAGAGAGCAGGAGGCGGGTAATCTCTATCAGAAGGGTGTCAGCGAGGCAATGGAAAGTAAGGAAAAAGGATATGACTTTTCAGAAGTAAGCGGAATCCGGGAATATGTGCCTGGCGATAAGCTGCAGAACATTCATTGGAAATTGTCATCAAAGAAGGAGAATCTTATGGTGAAGGAGCGGGTGAGTGTATCTGCCATGCAATTACATGTTGTTGTGGAATTAGTGGGTGATGAGATTGCACAGGCAGAGAGTGTATTAGAACTCTCGGACAGTGTTACGAAGGCATTTGTGCGGCAGAATCTTCCGTTCACCGTACATTATTACAGCGTTACAAGGGCAGCAATGCAGCAGATGTACATTGGAAATGAGATAGAGCGCAGGCAGTGGTTAGAGATGTTATTATATGATACCTGTTATAGGGGAGAATGCAGGGCAAGGGAGCTGTTTCAGAAAGAATATCCGTCGGCAGGGACATTTCTATATGTTGGACCGGATGGTATGGATACCGAAGATAAGATAATAGGAGAACAGGGAATTGCCGCGGCATTGATATAGATAGTGAGCAGAGCGGGAAGTATTTTGCAAACGTTAAGAAAGGTAGCACAGAATATGTTTGGAAGAAAGAGAAAGAGGGAAGTGCATAGCAAAGATATGGTGCTGGCAGAGGGTATTTATCTAAAGACACCGAAGATGCAGATCGGTAACATTGTGTACAGTTGTTTCCTGCGTTCTGTGATTGCATTTTTGCTCGTGCTAGGGTCTGTTGGCGGATTTCTTTCTGCTTTGCAGCTATCCTATAATTATCTGGTGGTGATCGTAGCATATATGCTATTGTCACTTTACTTTTCTTTTTTGTATGCGTTGCCAAAGTTTTTATATCGTGATATGGGGTATATCGCCTTTTTTGCAGTGTTTGTATTTGCAATCTATACGTTCCGTATTCATGCAAATTCTGGTTTATATGTGGTTGTCAATACGGTATTGCAACGGGCAAAGACATTTTTTAATCTGTCCGGTGTGAGAGAATATGAGACGCAGATTGATAATGATTATCTGACGGTAGCGATCGTTGCCATATTTATTGGTATGGTATTGATCATTATTCTGAATATCTGGTTATATTCGCGGATGAGCCTGATCTGGGCGGTTGGTCTTACATTTCCACTGCTATTAATTCCACTTTATATGAAAATGGTGCCGGATATGTTGTATATGATCTTTCTTGCGATTGGTTATACGATGGTAGTAATATTTAAGGCAAATGGACATTATCTTGCTTTTGCATGGGACAAACCATTTAAGATAAAAGCGGGAAAACATATCAGGGTGAGCTATACACAGGATGCGGGGGTATTTCAACATGTATTGGTAACGATCATGGTATTTACATTGTGTATCTCATTTGTATTACAGGGGGTAATCCGCCCGGGTGATTTTGAACGGCAGTTTCATAGTGATAACCTGCGAGAGAAGACAGCGGATACAATCGGTAACTTTATCCTGCTTGGTTTTGCCGGATTATATAATCAGTATGCAGCTGTCGGAGGTATGAGTGCCGGTAAGTTGGGTGGAGTCTCAAATGTACGACCGGATTATATGACGGATCTGATCGTGACATATACACCGTATAGCAATCAGGCGGTATACTTGAAAGCTTTTACAGGGGGAAGATATCTATACCGGAATAATGAATGGGAAGATCTGTATTCTTATAATGAGGCGGGTTCCGATGAGGATATAACGGATTTTGAAGATGAGAGTATGAAACAGGAGATGCTTTCTCTACAGCAGGATTCCGGTAAATATTATGCACAAGGTGTTATGAAGGTGAAGAATGTAGGTGCGGATGGGACCTATCTGTATTATCCGTATTACACACAATTTGAGAATTATAATATTTTTAAAAATCATGCAATGTTTGAATCCATGCAGGGACTCAATCAGGGGGCAACCGGAACTTATATATATTATCCTAAGATTGTGTGGGGAGAATCTTTAGGAGAAACGAGACCGGGTGATATAGATAAAGCGAAGATTAATGATGAGTTTCTGGATGTACCGGAGGAGAATGCAGATGTGATCAAAGCAGAGTGTAAGAAGATCGGTCTTACGGATACCATGACGGAGAATGAGATCACGGATGCGGTGGCACAGTATTTTGAGGATAATATTCCGTATACATTAAGTCCGGGTGCAACTCCGAGAGATGAAGATTTTATTAATTTTTTTCTGACAAAGAACCGCAAAGGATATTGCGCACATTTTGCATCTGCAGCAACATTGATCTTTCGGCAGATGGGGATTCCGGCAAGGTATGTGGAGGGCTATGCATTTTCACTGGAATCGGTATTAGCGTCTGAGATGAATGAGAGAGAGAAAGCGGCAGATTATTATCAGGGCTATTCTGCAATCGGAGACACACCGGTTATGGATGTGGAAGTGACAGATGCGATGGCACATGCCTGGGTGGAAGTATATATAGAAGGATTTGGCTGGAAAGTAGTAGAAGTGACACCAAGTAACAGCTTAGATACCGAGGAGAACAATTTCTGGGATGCATTTACAAGTGCCATGAATAACTTAGGAGCAGATGGAGACCAGACATCCGGGATATTAGGAGATCTGGATATGTCGAAGCTGCTTTGGGGCGTCTATGCAATCATAGCGGTAGTATGTCTCTTTGTGTTGTATCGCATGGGCGTCATTGTGGTGTGTAAGGTTATGCGGTATCAGAAGTGCCATCAAAACGATAAAAGAGAAGCTGTAGTTGCACGGTATGCGGATTTGTGTGATCGTATCAGATTGTGTGATAAGGCATTTGACGCATGCAAAAGCCATAGAGAACAGTTACAGTATATGAAAGACAAGTATGGTCTTTCTCTTGATGTAACTGTTTGCTGCGAAGAGATGGAGAAGATCAGTTACAGTGGGCAGGAGATCAGAGGTCAACAGCTGGTGGAAATGCTGCAGATGATACGACAGGTGAAGAAAGCAGTCTGGAAACAGGCAACATTTTTACAGCGAATCCGGTTGTGTAAGAGGTAGATATATGTGGAGAAGGATAGGAAAATGGCTGGCAATAGCAGGTGTGGTAATTGTATGCTGTATCGGCATTGCGATGAAAATGGGCGGGCAATGGAACGTGGGGATTCATTGGAACAATGGTGAAAGCAATGGGTTCGATAAGGGGATTTTAGTGGCGGATGATAAAGGAAAGGGACATCCACAGGGAACAAATCTGACTGATTTAGAGAGGAGAAGACAGGAAGAACAGGAAAGAGAACGTGCAGCGATAGAGCGTGTCTTAGACACGATGACGGCGGAACAGAAGCTGGCACAGTGTATGATACTTACCAATGAGAAGGACATTACAGCAGAGAATCTGCAACGGTATCAACCGGGAGGTGTCATATTTTTTGGTGTGGACTTTCAAGGAAAGACGTTAGAACAGGTGAGAACGCGTGTAGAATCTTTACAACAGTGTATGAGTATTCCGCTTTTCGTTGGCGTAGATGAAGAAGGGGGAGAGATCAACAGAGTAAAGGGATTGATAGGGGAGGAGATCCCTGTATTTGAAAGTGCAAGATTGTTATATACAAAAGGAAAGGCAAAGATTATAGAGGATACGGAGCAGAAAACAGAGCTGTTGCAACGCATGGGAATCAATCTGAATTTTAATCCGGTGGCAGATGTGGTAACAGATCCGGACGCTTATATGTATGACAGGAGTGCCGGTGATGATCCGGGGAAAGTGGCAGACTACGTGGAGACAGTAATAGCTGTAATGAAGAATAGAACGATGGGAAGCTGTCTGAAACATTTTCCGGGTTATGGGAATAACAGGAATACGCATACGACATTTGCAACGGATCATAAGAGTCTGGTGGCATATCGGAAACAGGATTTTCTGCCGTATGAGGCGGGGATTGCAGCGGGAGCAGAGATGATCATGGTGTCACATATTACAATGGAATGCGTGGATGAGAATAATCCGGCATCATTGTCTTTAGCGGTACATAGTCTGTTGAGAGAGGAATTATCATTTGATGGTGTGATCCTTGCAGATGATCTCAATATGCAGGCGATTCTTAAGAAAATGTCATTAGAAGAAGCAACCGGAAAAGCACTTGCGGCTGGCAATGATATGATATTTTCGGCAGACTTTGGAGCCTCTATGAAAGGAGCAACGGATGCCTTGCAAAAAGGAGAGATTACGGAAGAGGAATTGAATGCGGCGGTAAGACGCATTTTACGGTACAAGCTGCATCTTAGATTGATAGAGATGGAATGAAAGTAATGTGCCAGGTGCAAAGCATTTGGTGCATGAGAGTGCGAAGTGCTTGCTTGCAAAGGTGAATTGTTAAATGTGATCATGAGTATAGCTCATGATATAAGGAGAGATAGAGATATGAATGACAAAATAAAGGATGTATCCGTTTCACAGAGACAAATCTACATATTATCGTTGTTGTCGCAAAATCCGAAAGGATATCTGGCAGAAGAGATCAGGGAGCGACTGCACCATTGGGACATTGATGTGACGAAACGTACAATTCAAAGAGATATTGATGAGCTATCGTTAAATTATGGAATTGGAGAAGAAGAACGGGCAGGTAAGACATATTATTATGCCGACAAATATACTCTTCAGAATGTCGATTTTACTATTGAAGATCTGGCATCTCTTGCATTTGCAAAGGAGATGTTAGGAACATATGAACATTTAGATATGGGACAGCATGCAATGGCGTTGATCGATAAGATTGTTGCCAATTCTGCATCACTGAATCAATTGCAGTTTGAGAAATTGTGTGGACATTTTCGCCAGGCAGGTGCGGATAAAAGATCGGTTGACACGGTAGACAGCCGGGTGGAGAAGCAGATCCAGAGTGCAATTGACAGCCAGAGTAAGATTCAGATTTCCTATTACAGCTTCTCAAGTGATACAAGCAGCCAGCGCATTATCCATCCGTATCGATTGTTATTATTGGACGCTTTTCTGTGTGTAGAAGGATATTGTGAACTGCGTAAAGAAGTGCGTCGATTCCGGTTATCCAGAATTCAGGATATCCGGATATTGGATGAACATTTTACAGATCAGGAACAGGAGCCGGATACTTTTTTAAATCTGTCAGGTGATAAGAAGGAAGAGATTGAATTTGTGTTTACCGGGGAAAGCATCCGGTATGTGAAAGAATTTGAAACCAAGCGAGCGAACCGCTTAGAGGAACAACCGGACGGTCTGCATTTCTATCAGACGGCGGCAATTGCACCGGATGTGATCCGATGGGTTCGCGGTTTTGGACCGGAGGTTGATGTTCGTAAACCGGAGTGGTTACGGGAGCAGTTGCTACAGGAAGCACAGCAAAGAATACACCCTTGCACAGCCAGTAATGTAGGTTATATGGTACATGCGCGTCCGTCACTTACGCTGTGCAAGGGTAATAGAAAATAAAAAACGACAAGCATATGCTTGTCGTTTTAAAAACTGGGGTACAAGGATTCGAACCTTGAAATGACGGAGTCAGAGTCCGTTGCCTTACCATTTGGCGATACCCCATTAAGTGCTTTGCGTCACTCACAAGACATTATTATACACATTTCAAAATAAAAATCAAGAGGAAATTTTAAAAAAAATAATTTTTTTAAATTTAACTCAATTGCAAAGTTAAATTTATTTTGACTATGTGGTGAATAATCCAGTATAATGACGGAGTATGTTGAATAAGAGGTGACAAACTATAAATAGTCAAGTGTTTTTTGAAAAACATTTGTGACCTAAAAATGGGTAATTTTAACAGACCATCTGAAAACACCGTATTTCAGA
>QWCE01001541.1_pt1 | contig 56368 bp, 53 predicted proteins | sample 1972531 | NCBI WGS metagenome assembly QWCE01 (sample SAMN09866716, study PRJNA288562) | Human gut metagenome isolate term4_stool, whole genome shotgun sequencing...
AAAATTAATATCTTTTAAGGCAACAACCTGAGTATTTTTGTCTTCACTATTATAAACTTTTCTTAAATTTTTAACTTCTAATATATTCATATGATCCTCCTAAGTCTATATTACAAAAAACAAAATAAAAAATCCCTAATCTAAACTTACAATTTTTCCCCTAAACTTACATTTTGTAAGATTAAAAAAATCGGCAAATGCCGATTAATTTTCAATAATTTCAGATTTTTTCAAATTTAATGAAAATATAGTTCCATTTTTTTCTTTAGATTCAATTTTATAAGCATATCCAAGCTTTTTTAAAATATCATTTACCAAAAAAAGTCCTATGCCAGTTGAATTTGCATTTCTTTTATCACTATCTCCACTAAATCCAAATTTATTAATATTTTTCAAATCTTCTTTTTTAATACCAATTCCAGAATCTTCAATTTTTAAAATAAAATCATGGTAGGAAATTTTAATAAAACCCTTATTGGTATATTTTATAGAATTAAACAAAACCTGCTCAAGGACAAGTCCCAGCCATTTTGGATCTGAAACTATATTTTCATCTTCTATATCAAGAATTAATTTTAAATTTTTATGGATAAAAAAACTCCTATATCTTTTTACAATATCTTTAATAAGCTTTTCAATAGAAAAAGATTTAAAAGAATAATCCAGACTGTCCTGACCCAAAGGGGAGTTTTTATTTGATGAGTCCAAATTGTCAAAAGATTTTCCAAATCATTTTGCCTTAGTTTGCTAGAAATTCTAAGATTTTCTATTTCTTTTTCCTTACTTTTAAAAATTTCTTTCAAATGCCTTTCATAAAGATTTTTCTCAAAAAAAGAAAAAGAATTTTTCTCTAAACACTTTTTTACTTTAAAAAATCTAAAAATTCCTATAAATAAAAATATAAAAAATAAAATTAATAAGCAATAGGAAAAAATCCTAAAATCTATTGAAAAGGCCAAAGAAAATATTAAGGATGAGATAAGAAAAATAAAAAAGGAGAAAATATAAGCCCTATTAATGCTAAAAAATAATTTTAAATTTTTCATTTTATAAAATATCCCACTCCCTTTTTTGTTTGAATAAAATCATCTAAGCCAAAATCTTTCAATTTTTTCCTAAGTCTGTTGATATTTACAGTCAAAGTATTATCATCAATAAAAGAATCAGTCGCCCAAAGCTTGTCCATAATAAGCTCTCTTGAAACAATTTTTTGTGGATTTTCCATAAGAATTTCCAAAATCAAAAATTCATTTTTAGAAAGATTTGTTTCTTTGTCATTAATTTTTAAAACCATCTTATCCTTAATCAAAGAAATATTTTTATAAGAAAGATCAAAATTTTTCCCAGAAAAATCATAAGACCTTCTAAGAAGGGCCTTTATTTTCATATTTAAAACCTGCATAGAAAAAGGCTTTGAAATAAAATCATCTGCCCCATAATTTATAGCATTAATTAAATTTATATCATCAGCCGCACTGGTTAGAAAAATTATAGGAAGATTTGAAATTTCCCTAATTTTCTCACACCAATAAAATCCATTTTCAAAAGGAAGTTTCAAATCCATCAAAACAAGCTTATAATCTCTTTTTTGAAATTCATCCAAAATATTAGAAAAATCATCTGGCGTAAAACAAGAATAACCCAAAAGCCCAAGCTGAAAAGAAAGCTCCTCACAAATTTTTTTATCATCCTCAACAATAAATATATCCATAATAACTCCTTAAAATTATTATAATGGATTTTTATATTTTTTAAAAATCCCCATAAAAAAAGAAGCCGCTAAGCTTCTTTTAATTATTTTTTAAAAAGTATGTCAAAAGATTTTTCTTCTAGATTTACTCCAATAAATATCAAAGAATTTGTAAAAGATTCTCCTTCGTATTTTTCTACTGAAAATTTATTATCGACAACATCTACCTTGACTTTTTTATCTTCTATCTTTGTCATATTCCCCAATAAGTGAGTCCCATTCTTTTTTGTCAAAATCCTTGTAGTGAGTTGTAAAAACTTTTGCTTTTGTTAAGCCTTCAAGTTTTTTTACTTCTTTTTCGATTTTTTCTGTGCTTATATTTTCAGTTTTTGATAATAGTATATAGGATGAATTTTGGATTTGATCTAGGAAAAGTTCTTTATATTCTCCCATAATCTTATCGATACTGTAATAGTCAACTATGGCTATTGGTTTTAAAATTTTAATTTTTTCATATTCAATTGGACTTATATTGTCAATTATTTTAGAAAGATAGCCCAAACCTGTTGGCTCTATTATCAAATATTCTGGATTTATTGTATTTTCTATACTCATTACTGTTGTTGCAAAATCTTTTTGTTTTGAACAACAAATGCAGCCTTCTTCCAAGGATAAAATTTCTTTTCCTGTATTTTTTAATAAATCTTTGTCTACATTTGCCTTGGCATAATCATTTTCTAAAATTACTGCATCATCCAATTTTTTTGACAATTTTTCTATAAAGGTTGTTTTTCCACTTCCCAAAAATCCTGATACTATTATTATTTTCATCTAATCTTCCATTAAATCTTCTGCTACAATTACAACTGGTTTAATTAAATCTTTTGGTTTATCTTTCATTAAGTATAATGCTTTTTCAACATTTTCAAATCCGTTGAATTTATGGGTAACAAGTTTTGAAAGATCTAATTTTCCACAAGAAACAAGTTTAGCAAGTTTTTCCATTCTGAGTCTTCCACCTGGTGTTAGACCTCCGTTAATTGCCTTGTGGCCCATTCCAACTCCCCATTCAACTCTAGGAATTTTGATATAATCTCCACCATCAAGATAGTTTACGTTACCAATTTTTGCGCCTGGCTTCATTGCTTTTATTGCTTCTTCAAATGTATCAACTGTTCCCCCAGCAATTATAACTCTATCAACTCCCTTACCATTTGTAAGTTTTAAAACTTGTTCAGAAATTGATCCGTCTTTGTAAGAAATTATATCTGTTGCTCCATAAAATTTTGCAGCTTCTACGCAATTTGGACGAGTTCCTACTGCATAAATTCTACTTGCTCCTCTTAGGTTAGCTCCTGCAACTGACATCAAACCAACTGGTCCAATTCCAATTACCAAAACTTCATCACCAAATTGAACGTCTGCTTGTTCAACTCCGTGGAATCCTGTTGTAACCATGTCTGATAACATTGGAGCTAAAACTGGATCTACTCCTTCAGGAATTAAAGCAAGGTTAGCATCAGCATCATTTACATGGAAAACTTCACCAAAAACACCGTCTTTAAAGTTTGAAAATTTCCATCCAGCAAGCATTCCACCTGAATGCATTGGAAATCCTGCTTGACTTTCAAGAGATGACCAATCTGGAGTAATAGCTGGAACTAAAACCCTATCGCCAGGTTTAAAATCTTTAACTAATTCTCCAACTTTTACAATTTCTCCTGCAGCCTCATGACCTAAAATCATATCGTGTCTATCTCCGATAGCTCCTTCCCAAACTGTGTGAATATCTGAGCTACATGGAGCCAAAGCTATTGGTTTAACAAGCGCATCTAATGGTCCCATTTCTGGTTCCGGTTTTTCAATCCAACCTGTTTTACCAATTCCCAACATCGCAAACCCTTTCATAGAGTCCTCCTTATTTTTTATTTTTTTTATTCTATGTTTTATTTACAATTTAATTTTAATTTATCTTTCAATACTTGTCAATCATTTATCATTTTATTTTTCTATTTTAAATTTTGATGAAAACAATAACTTTAAACTAATGCACAATACTATCATAATAAAATTAAAATTTCACAAATCAAATTTTTATTTTTAATTTTTAAATTATTTTAAAAATTTTTTCTAGAAAAAAATAATTGCAGATTAAATAGAGCAAAAAAATAAGACTGCCTATGCAGTCTTTAGCTTGTTGACAAAGTATAAATTTGACTAATATTTTATTTTAAAAATATAATGCCATCTATATTTATATTTTATCTACGCTTTGTAATCTTTTTATTTCTATAATTTCATTGAATTTTGTCTTCTTCTTAATTTTGTTATTGTTGCTTCTTCGTCAAGTTCTATCATTGATAAATTTATTACGGTATCTTTTGGAATATCTACTATGGCTTTTGTTTTTTCTGTGATTAGGGCGATTGGAAGTAGGTCTTCTTTTATTGATCTTGTGTGGTCGGTTAATTTTCCAAATACCTTATCTGATCCTATTCCCTCTAAATATTCTCCCTTTTTTATATCTCTTTTTGCAACTGAAACTGTATCGGCAACTTGACCGTGAAGTGGGGCTATTGTTGGCTCGTTTTCTAAAACTGCGTTGTAGATTGTAATTGGCGTTTCAAGACTTGTTAAGTGATATGGTCTAAATAATAAATAATTTGGACCATCGCCAAAGCCTAAAAATTTCATCAAATCTCTTACTTCTTTTTTGTCGCTTGTTACAATTAGAAATACTCCTGGTGCCATGCCCGGAGAAAATTCTACAGTTTTATATGATGATAAAACTCCACCGTCTTCTTTTAATTTAAAATCTTCTACAGCTGTTTCTGGGCTTGTAGCAATTCCATGACAGCCAAATGTATCTGGCAAAAATCCAAGGCAGTTACAAACTGAATTTAATTCTATCATGGTATTTGTTCCATCGACAAAGCTTGTTAGCATTCTTGGAGAAAGTCCTTTTTCTTTTGCTTGGTCTTTTAAAATTTCTGCATTTGCATAGTTATCTAATGGATTATTTTTTCCTTTTGCTGCAACCAAAATCTCAAGGCCAATTCCATAAGCAAAATCGCAAAGATCTATTATTGAGCCTGGCTCATCTCCTGCAATTCCTGTATAAACAACGCCAGCTTTTTTTGCCATATCGTAAAGAATTGGTCCAACAACTGCATCACATTCTACATTGAGTGTAATAAAATGCTTATGATATTGAATTGATTTTGCTGCAAGCTCTGCTCCAAATGGTGGATTTCCTGTTGCATCAACTACGGCTGTAATTTGTAAAAGTTTGTAAGCAAGTCTATAATTTGAACTTACTACAACAAATCCCTTGTTCAAAGCCTCGTAAGCTTCGTCGTATGAATCTGTATTTATAATTTTATCTTCAGAAATTCCTGAATCTATGAGGGCAGTTTTTGCTTTTTGTGGTGTGTGTTCAATAACCAAACCTACTTCAATCGCATCTATATCTCCCAATTGATTAATTAAGCTTGCTCCCATTTTTCCACAACCAATTATAGCCAAAGAAATTCTTTCTCCATTGTGTTTTAATTCTTTTAGCTTTCTATTTATCTTAAACATTTAATCTCCTTATATCCTCTGAGGCAGTTTTTGCTGATGAGAATGCCCATTGAATATTATATCCACCGCAATCTCCAGCAACATCCATGACCTCTCCTATAAAATAACAATCTTTAATTTTTAAAGATTTCATGGTTTTATTGTCGATTTCCTCGCAAGATACTCCTCCCAAAGTCACTTGGGCATTGTTCTTGTCGTTTATATCTAAAATATCAAAAGAAAGATTTTTCAAAATATTTGAAATTTTTTCTAAATCATTTCTTGAAATATTTTTTTTACCAGGATTTATTTTAACCCTTTTAAGTATATCAATTATGAGTTTTTTATCTAAATTCCCAATTAATAATTCTTCGATATTTCTATTAGGAAATCTCTTTGACTTTTCTTCTAATTTCTTTAAAAGTCCATCTTTTTTATACTCTGGATAAAAGTCAATGTCAAGATTAACTTTTTTACCATCTTTTAAGGCAAGAGAAATTAAATTTGATAGATCCAAAATCGCAGTTCCTGTAAGACCATAAGTTTGAAAAATCACATCATCAGTTGATGATTTTATATATTTTCCATCTATCTTTAAACTTGCCTTTGCATTTACTTTTACGCCCTTGGCTTTTTTTGATAGGGGATTTTTTGCCTTAAAATTTGTTATCCCAAAAGTCATTTCTTCGATTTTTGTATGTTTTTCTAAAATTTTAAAAATAGACCCATCCGAACCAGAATTTTTTAAAGTCATCCCACCTGATCCTATAACGAGAATATCATACTTGTATTTATTTTTTTCTGTTATGATTAATTTTTTATTAAAATCAATGTTCAAAACTTTTTGGTCAAAAATAAATTTTGCATTTTCTTCGGCTTTCATCATGAGAGAATCTTTTACACTTTGTGAACTCATTGTTTTTGGATAGCATCTTCCTGATGGCAAATTTGTCCATTCTATTCCCAAATATTCAAAATATTCTAATAAATCCTTGTTGGAAAAATTATCCAAGGAATAATTTACAAAATCTTTTTTATTTGAATAAAAATTTTCATAAGAAAGCTTTAAATTTGTAAAATTACACCTGCCATTTCCTGTTGCAAGGAGTTTTCTTCCGCTATCCTTATTTGAATCTAAAACTGTTATATTTTTCTTATCTAAAAAAGAGCAGAAGGCAAGCGAACTTACCCCTGCTCCTATTACAAAAATTTTCATAGCTCTTCTAGAACTTCCCTTATGGTTTCTTTTTCGTTGTAGTAGGTTTTGTTGTTTCCGTTTAATTTTATGAATTTTTCTTCGCCTTTGCCAAGCATGAGAACAAAATCTCCCTCTTTAGCATGACTTATAGCATATTTTATAGCTTCTTTTCGATTTTTAATTACAACATATTCGCCCTTATTTTCTTCTACACCTTCTTTTATATTATTTGAAATATTTTCGAAAGTATCAAATTTTGGATCGTCTGTTGTTATTACTGAAAAAATATTATATTTGGCAGAAATTTTTCCTACTGCTTTTCTAATATCATAAGTCCTATCTCCAGTAATTCCATAGACAGAGTATATTTTTTTATCCTTTGGTAGGTCTTTATAAATATTTTCAAAGGCCTTTGGTGTGTGGGCAAAATCTACTACTATGTTTATACCACGATTATTTTCTATAAATTCAAATCTTGATTTTACTCCCTTAAATCCTTCCAAGGCTTTGGAAATTTCTTCCAATTCAAAGTCAAGGTCATTTGCAATTGCTATTGCACAAAGAGAGTTATAAATATCATATAGTCCAAATCTTTTTAGATGAAATTTTACACCATTTACAAAAAATTCAAGACCCATATCTACTCTTTTTATATTTTCTGCCCTATAAGCTGAATCTTCGTTTATAGAAATTGTAAGGGCATCTTTGAAAATTTCTTTGGCTTTTTTCCCATAATCATCGTCAATATTTACAACTTGTTTTTGGGAATTTTTAAGTAGGATCATCTTAGCAGCAAAATAATTATCCATAGTCTTATGAAAATCCATGTGTTCCATAGAAAGATTAGTAAATACACCGTATTTATAATCTATTCCATAATTTCTTTTCAAGCACAAACCATGTGATGAGGTTTCCATAACGACATTTTTGATATTATCTTTTTTCGCTTCAAGCAAAATATCATTTAAATCTGTAATTTCTGGAGTTGTATGCTCTGTAGGCATGGTTTTATTTATTAAAATCGCTCCATCAGTTCCGATATTTGCACATGATGATCCCAATTTATTCAAGACAAAGGCAATCATATTTGCTGTTGTTGTTTTCCCATTTGTTCCGGTAACTCCAATCATAGTCATAGACTTTGATGGGTAATCTGAAATCAAATTTGAAATTTGAGCAAGGGTTAATCTTTCATCTTCTACTTTGATGTAGTTTATTTTATCTACAAATTCTATATCATCATTTGTATATACAATTGTATTTGCCCCGTTTTTGATTGCTGAATTTATATATTTGTGACCATCAGATTCATAGCCTTTTATAGCTAAAAATATATAATCTTTTTTAATTTGTCTTGAATCTGAAGAAATTCCTACAATTTCTCTATCATTTTGAATTTTTTTTGAAATGTAGGAAATTTCTTTTAGTATCTTTTCTAATTTCATTTAATGAATATTGTATCCTTTCTCAGTAAGTAATTCTTTAATCTTCCTGATATGGTCTTTTCCGTTTGTTTCAAGGGTTATTTCAACTTGGATATTTTTATATCTGCTGGTTGCAGCAAGGCTATCATGAAGTACTTCAACAATATTTGCCTTTGTATAAGCTATAACATCAAGAAGATCTCTAAGCTTTCCAGGTGCATTTTGAAGTTCAACAGTAAATCTTGCGATTCTTCCATCTTCATAAAGTCCCTTGTGGATTAATTGAGAAATAAATGACATATCAATATTTCCACCACTGATTACACAAACAACATTTTTATTTTTGCAACCAAGTTTTTTACTTGCAGCAAGACTCAATGCTCCTGAAGGCTCTGCTACTAGTTTATGTTTTTCCATCAAAGTAGTCAAGGCTACCATGATTTCTTCTTCTGTTACAGAAATATATTCATCAACATTTTCTTTACAAATTTCGTAAGTAATATCTCCAACTCTTGCAACAGCAGTTCCATCTGCAATTGTATCAGCAGAATCTAATGTAATTGGGCCACCTTTTTCCATAGCAGCTTGCATTGATGCAGCATTTGCTGGTTCTACACCAACTATTTTAATTTCTGGTTTCATTTCTTTTGCACATTTTGCAATACCAGAAACAAGTCCACCGCCACCGATTGGTACTAATATGTAGTCAGCTTCTTGTAAACTTTCTAAAATTTCAAGAGCAATTGTTCCTTGTCCTTCAATTACATCTTCATCATCGTATGGAGGAATAAAAGTATATCCTTTTTCCTTGGCAAGTTGTTGAGCGTATGTATTTGTTTCGTCAAAAGTTTGTCCGTGAAGATCAACTTCAGCTCCATATTTTAAAGTTCCATCAACTTTAATCATTGGAGTTGTTTCTGGCATACAAACAATTGCCTTGATGCCTTGGTGATTTGCAGAAAATGCTACACCTTGAGCGTGGTTTCCTGCAGATGCGGTTACAATTCCAACGGATTTTGATTCTTCATCCATTTTTGAAATCTTGTTATAAGCTCCCCTCAATTTAAAAGAACCAGTTCTTTGTAAATTTTCTGGTTTAATGTACACATTATTTTTTGATAAATCTGAAAAAATTTCAGAATAAAATAAATGTGTTGGGTTAATAGCTTCGTCTACTCTTTTTTTTGCACTTTTAAAATCAAACATAAAATGCCTCCTTTTGCTTAAATTATATCACAAGAAAAAGGAAATAAGAATGTTTTTCTATATTTTTTTGAAAAAAGATTGCCAAATAAAATTAATCGCATAATTTCAATCTTTAAAATAATTTATTTCGAATTTATTTTGTAAAATTTTAAAAATCATTTATAAAAAACGTTTTTTTATTAGATAAATTTTGAATTTTTAAAATTTAAAAATTTCTTTATAAATTTAAATGCCTAGGCAAGTCATCTAGCACGAATATATAACTTAAAAAAATTATTTAAAAATTTTAAAATTTTTTGCTAATTTTTAATTTTTTTTCAATCACCTTGAAAGTACTTCCAAATTCTTTTATTTTTGTCTTAAATTTGTCGCTTTTTGAAAGACTAACCTGTTTAGTTGCTTTAATTGAAAACAATTTCTTGTTTTTATATAATTAAGTAAAGTAAATAGATAAGGAGGTTATATGGATTTAGAAAAATTAAGGGGGAAATTAATTGTATCGTGCCAAGCCTTAGATGATGAGCCTCTTCATTCTAGTTTTATTATGGGAAAAATGTCTCTTGCTGCAAAAATTGGCGGAGCAAGTGGTATTCGTGCTCAATCTGTTGAGGATATTAAAGAAATTCAAAAACAAGTTGACTTGCCAATTATTGGAATTATTAAAAAAAATTATCCTGACAGCGAAGTTTATATCACTCCAACTAAAAAAGAAATTGAAGAATTAATTGATTCTAAGTGCGAAATAATTGCTCTTGATGCAACTAATAGGAAAAGGCCAAATGATGAAAAATTAATAGATTTACTCAAATTAATTCATGACAATAATATTTATGCTATGGCGGATTGTTCTACGATTGATGAATGTAAAAACGCTTTAGATCTTGGCTTTGATATTATTTCAACAACTCTTTTTGGCTATACTTCTTATAGTAATAATTTTGATGGTCCTGATTTTGAGTCTATTAAAAAAATTGTAGAATTTTCAAACAAGCCTGTTATAGCTGAGGGCAAAATTAATACGCCAGAAGATTTAAAAAAAGTTTTTGCTTGTGGAGTATTTTCTGCTGTGGTTGGTTCTGCAATTACTAGACCTCAATTAATAACCCAAAAATTTGCTGATGTTTTAAAAAAATAATTTAGGAGGAAATATGTTTAAGTATTTACAAAAAGTCGGCAAGGCTTTTATGCTACCGATAGCATTGTTGCCTGCCGCAGGTTTACTTTTAGGAATTGGTGGTGCTTTTTCATCACAAGCTACAATTGATGCCTATCCTTTTTTAGCAAATAGTGTTTTACAAACTATTTTTAAGGTTATGGCTGGTGCTGGAAATATAATTTTTGCAAATCTTGCCATGCTTTTGTGCATTGGTATTATGGTTGGTCTTGCAAACAGGGAAAAAGGAGTTGCAGCTCTTGCTGGTGCCGTTGGATTTTTGGTAATGAATGCAACTATATCAACTCTTCTTTCAATTTTTAATCCTGACGGAGATCCAATTGATACTGGTGTCGTTGGTGCTTTGGTTATTGGTCTTATTGCAGTTTATCTTCACAATAATTATTACAACATTCAATTACCACAAGTTCTAGGATTTTTTGGTGGATCAAGATTTGTTCCTATAGTTACATCTTTTGTTGCAATTATTGTCGGAGTATTTTTCTTTATAGTTTGGCCACCTTTCCAACACTTATTAATTTCTGCTGGAAAATCTATTGCAAAGCTTGGTGTTTTTGGAACATTTTTATATGGAATGCTAATGAGATTATCTGGAGCTGTTGGACTTCATCATATGATTTATCCAATGTTTTGGTATACTGAACTTGGTGGTGTTGAAATGGTTGCTGGAGAGCAAATTGTTGGTGCTCAAAAAATATTTTTTGCTCAATTAGCTGATCCAAATCACGTTGGATTATTTACTGAAGGTACAAGATTTTTTGCAGGAAGATTTTCAACAATGATGTTTGGTTTGCCTGCAGCTGCTCTTGCAATGTATAAGAACGCAAAAGAAGAAAATAAGAAAAAATTAAAGGGATTATTCTTAGGAGTTGCTTTAACTTCATTTATTACAGGAATTACAGAACCTCTTGAATATATGTTCCTTTTCGTTCAACCACTTTTATATGTTTTCCATTCATTCTTAGACGGTTTATCATTCTTAATTGCCGATTTATTAAATATAAATATTGGAAATACATTTTCTGGTGGAGTAATTGACTTTATCTTATTTGGTGTACTTCAAGGAAATGACAAAACTCATTGGTTATTAGAAATTCCATTTGGATTAATCTGGGCAGCTCTTTACTATTTCTCATTCTCTTTCTTAATAAAGAAATTTAATATAATGACACCAGGAAGAGGCGATGATGAATTAGCTGATGAAAAAGAAGATAAAAAAGATTCAAATTCAAATCTTCACGAAGAAGCTCTTGTGATTTTGGATGCTCTTGGTGGAAGCGAAAATATAATTGACGTTGACGCTTGTATTACAAGATTAAGAGTAAATTTAAAAGATCCAAAAATTGTTGATAAAAATATTTTAAAACAAACAGGGGCAACAGGAGTACTTGAAGTTCCAGGAGGAGTTCAAGTAATCTATGGAGCCAAGGCAGTCTTATACAAAAACGAAATTAATGATATACTTGGAGTAGTAGATTAGAAGATTTCAATAAAAGAGGTTGCCATGATAAAAAATTCCGCCATTGTTGCTATAGTTGATAATTATGATAAATTTACAAAAGTTGAAAAACTAATTGCCGATTATTTTATAAAAAATAAACACAAGGAAGATTTTTCAATAAAAAATATCAAAAACAAACTCCACGTTTCCGAATCATCCATAACAAGATTTTCACAAAAATGTGGTTTTAAGGGATACAGAGAATTTATTTACAGATATGAAGAAGGATTTTTAAAAGGAATTCCCAAATCTTCATTTAATGTAGAAGAAGTTTTAAATACTTACGGAAGAATTTTAAATATGTTTCCATCCCTTATCGACAACGAACAAATTGATAGAATAGCAGATTTAATTATAAAATCAAAATCAGTATTGTTTGTGGGAATAGGAAGTTCGGGACTTGTAGCAATAGAAATGCAATCAAGACTTACAAGGCTTGGAATTTTAGTAATGGCAATAGATTATCAAGATGAAATGAGAATGAGGGCAGTTTTTCAAAAAGAAAATTCTTTGCTTATTGGCATAAGCCTTTCAGCAAACAAAGAATCCGTTCTTTTCGCCCTAAAACAAGCCAAAGAAAACGGTGCAAAAACAATTCTTGTAACATCAAATTCAAAAGATAAATTTTCATTTGTAGACGAAAAAGTAATTATCCCAACAATAGAAGATTTGAGAGGTGGAAATATAATCTCCCCACAATTTCCAGTTCTAGTCTTTATGGATTTTTGCTACAATAAAATCATAAAAAATAATCTAGAAGATGATTACAGAAAACTTCTCCACAAAAAAACAATAGATGCCTTAGAAGAAGATAAAAAGTGAGCGATAAGCTCACTTTTTTTGTGGAATAAATTGCTGATAGTATTTAGATAAAGTTATTAATATTGGTAAATCAAGTAGACTAATATTCTAATTTAATTGTCTAGCCTTACTTAATTAAATCAATCTAATAATTAGCCCAAACAAAGTAAAACCCATCCGACCAAAGATAAATCTCAAAAGGTCTAGCGCTTCTATCTTCGTCTACGTTTTTTTCTTCAAAATCTATATTATTTTCTTTTAAATAATTTTTTGCTGCCTTGCAATGTGGGCAGGTGTTTGATGTGTAAATTGTTACTTTTTTCATATTTTCTCCAATCTTTTTTTATAAATCTTTTTTTCTAATATGATTATTATACTCAAATGATAATCTCTTTCAATCTATCCTTTTATTTTTTCAAATTCATTGGCTATTTTTATAAAATCGTCAAGGGAAAGATTTTCTGCTCTTAGATTTTCTTTTAGAGATAACTTTTCTAAAATTTCTTTTAAATTTTCTTTTTCAATCACACTTGATAGGGAATTTAGGATAGTTTTTCTTCTTTTATTGAAACCTGCTCTTACTATGTTAAATAGGGTATTTGTATCAACATTTCTATCATACAATCTCAATTTTAATTTTAATACTTGGGAATCTATTTTTGGTTGGGGCATAAAAACTGATTTTGGAACTTTAAATTGCCCTGTAATTTCTGCATAATATTTTATAAAAACTGAAAGTGATGAATAATCTTTGCTTTTTTCATCTGCCTTCATCCTATCTGCCACTTCTTTTTGAACCATAATAGTCATGTCCTTGCATGAAAGATTTTCTTCAAATAATTTTTCAATTATTGGGGTTGTAATGTAATATGGCAAGTTTGAAACAACTTTAAAATCTTCGCCATCAAATTTTTCTTTGGCAATTTTTTCAAGGTCTGTTTTTAAAATATCTGCATTTATTATTTCGACATTTGAAAATTCGCCCAAATTGTCATTTAGAATTGGAATCAAAGTCTTATCTATTTCTATTACCACAAGTTTTTTGCAAGTTTTTGCCATCTCTTGGCTTATTGTTCCAATCCCCGGTCCAATTTCTAAAATATTTTCGCCATCAACCTCTGATAAATCTATAATTTTATCTACAAAATTTTTATCTACCAAAAAATTTTGTCCCAAAGATTTTGAGAATTTAAAACCGTAAAGGTCTTGGATTGTTTTTATTGTTTTTGGTGAATATAATTTTTTCATAATTTTTCAACCGCACTTTCAAATTCTTCTCGACTTATGCCAAAGGAATTTAGTTTTGATAAAAGTTGCTTGGAATTAAAATATCCTATGGATAAAATATCGCCAAGTTTTTCCCTTCTGTTTCTGCTGTCGTTTGTAAGGGTTAGATTATTGTCCAAAAGGTCTTTCATGGTAAATTCTTCTCTTTTTTCACTTTTTGTTGCATGAGCATTTTTTAAAGCCTCAATTATATCTTCTTTTGAGGCGTTTTCTACTCCCAAATCTCCCTTTTTGATTGCTTTTTTCCTATCAAGGTAAGCGTGCTTAGCGTTTGGAATTTCTTTGGAAATTTTTGCCCTGATTTTTTTTCCTGCAAAATCTGGATCAGTAAAAATTATTATTCCACACCTTTTGTCAATTTCTTTTAATTTTTCAATCAAATCTTTGCCAAAAGCAAGGCCGTTTGTCGCAATGATTTCGCAATCAACTGCTGATTTTATATTACTTATATCGTCTTTTCCTTCAACTACTATTGTTTCTTTTATCATATTACCTACTTTATATTAAAAAATTCCATAGCATTTTTGCTTGTTCTTTTTGCAAGTTTTGATAATTTCATCCCACGAAGATTTGCAATTTCTCTTGCAACTTCCACAATTTTTCTTGGATCATTTCTCATTCCCCTGTAAGGCTCTGGAGAAAGATATGGACAGTCTGTTTCAAGCATTAGCTTATCCAAATCTACATTTATGGCCGCATTTTTTTCATTGTCAGCGTTTTTGTAAGTTACAACTCCACCGATTGAAATATAATATCCCCTTTTCATACATTCCATAAGATGGATATATGAATAGGCAAAACAGTGAATTTGAACTTTTAAATCCGGATAATCTTTTAAAATTTCCAAACAATCATCAATAGAATCTCTGGAATGAATTACAACCGGAAGCTTTAATTTTTTTGCAAGGTCTAATTGCTTAATAAAAATTTCTTTTTGCTCATCCTTGTTGTCATCTTGCCAATAATAATCAAGACCAATTTCTCCAATTGCTACAACTTTTGGATTTTTTGCTAAATCTTGTAATTTTTCTATAGAAGAATCATCAAATGATTCTATATTTTCTGGATGAAATCCAACTTGGGCATACAAATTATCATATTTTTTTGAAAGATTTAAAACATTTATAGAATCTTTCAAGTCGCAAGCTGGCATTATTACAGAATTTACGGAAAAATTAGACAGATCCTTTATAAGAAAAGATCTGTCCTCATTAAAAGCATCACTCGTTAAATGGGCGTGTGAATCTATTAATTTCATTAAGAAATCACCGTACCTGGTTTGCAGTCTTTGATTGTTGTAAGTAAAACTGCATCATCTCCTGCAGCAAGAAGCATTCCTTCTGATAAAATTCCTCTCATTTTTACAGGTTTTAGGTTTTTGATTACAGCAATATTTTTACCAACTAATTCTTCTTTTTTGTAGAATTCTTTTATGCTTGAAACAATTGTTCTTGTTTCACTTCCAATATCAACTTTAAAAACAAGAAGTCTATCGGCATCTGGATGGTCGTTTACTTCCAAAATTTTTCCAACAACAAGGTCAAGCTTGTCAAAATCATCTATTTTAATTTGTTTTTTAGCTTTAACTTCCTCTTCTTTTTCTTCCTTTTTAACTCCAAGTCTTTTCTCAACAAGTTTATTATTTAAGGCATGAAGTTTTTCAAGTTCTTTTTCTGTATCAAGTCTGTTAAATAAATTTTCGCCTTTACTAACTTTAGTTCCTTCTTTAATCAAACCAAATTTATAAGCAGATTCAAAACCTTGATTTTCTACTCCCAATTGTTTTAAAATTTCTTTTGTTGTATTTCTCATTACAGGTTCAAGCATTTGGGCAATAATTCTTAAAGATTCGGCAAGATTATATAAAACTGTATTTAATCTGTCATATTTTTCTTCACGTCCCAAAATCCATGGCTCAGTTTGGTCAACATACTTATTTGATCTTCTTACAAGATTCCACAAACATTCCAAAGCCTCATTAAACTTGAATTCGTCCATTAATTTTGTAAAATCTTCATAAGTTTTTTCAGCCAAGGCAATCAATTCGCCATCAATTTCATCTTCTTCCAAGCCTTTTTTTATAATTCCATCATTGTATTTTGAAATCATTGAAACAGTTCTTGAAAGTAAGTTTCCCAAATCATTTACAAGATCAGAATTGTACCTATCCATAAATTTCTTTGAAAGGAAGTTTCCATCAGCTCCAAAATTAAATTCACGAAGTAGGAAATATTTCAAAGAATCAGTTCCATATAATTCCACAAGTGGTTCTGGATACATAATATTTCCCTTAGATTTACTCATCTTGTCATTGTCAAACAAAATCCAACCATGAGCAAAAACTTTTTTAGGAAGTGGAATATCTAAAGCCATCAAAAGTGCTGGCCAAATTATTGTATGAAATCTTACAATATCTTTTCCAATTAAATGAACACCAGCTGGCCAATATTTATTGAATTTTTCCATATCGTGACCATAGCCAATAGCTGTCAAATAACAAGATAAGGCATCAATCCATACATAAACAACGTGTTCGTTATCAAAAGGAACGTCAACTCCCCAATCAAAAGTATTTCTAGATACAGAAAGATCTTCAAGACCTTTGTCAATAAAATTATTTAACATTTCATTTTGCCTAAATTTTGGCTCAAGAAATTCTGGATGGTCTTTGAAAAGTTCCTTTAATTTATCAGTATAATTTGAAAGTCTAAAGAAATATGATTCTTCTTTACGATGATTAACTCCTCTGCCACAATCAGGACAATTTCCATCATCAAGCTGGCTTTCAGTAAAATAAGATTCGCAAGATTCGCAATAATATCCGTCATAATGGCCCTTGTAAATATCTCCCTTATCATACAAATATTGGAAAATATTTTTTACATTTTCTTCGTGCTTTGGATCAGTTGACCTAATAAATGAATCATAATCAATATCAAGTTTTTTAAGCAAAACTTTTGTTTCGCCTGCAATTCTATCAACAAATTCTTGAATAATATATTGGCGTTGTTATATAATAAGCTTTTTTATCCATAAATTCTCCTTTTTAAAATTAATAAAACTAAATTTCTTTTTATATATACCTATATTATAGCGTTTTTGTCTATTTTTTCCAATTTAAAATATATAAGAAAAATTTTGCAAAATATAGGACAGAATTTAAAATTAAAATTGTAAAAAATATTTATAAGAAAATATAAAATTTAAAAATTAGAAAAAAATTATTGGATGCAATAAAAAATTATGAAATAAAAAACAGCACAAAAAAACAGAGTAAGCTTTAATGCTTACTCTGGTATTAGGTAAAACTTGGTTTTTTATTAGCGAACCAAGTTTGTCCTTATTTATTAATTATTAGTCAACAGCTACCATAACGTTGCTTGCTTTAATTACAGCATAAGCTTCTTTGCCTTCTTCAAGACCAAGTTCTTTGATAGCGTTGTTTGTAATAGATGATGTGATAATTGTTCCGTTTCCTATGTCGATTTTAACAATTCCATTAACTGCACCTTCAACAACTTCTACTACTTTTCCTTTGATTGTATTTCTAGCTGAAATTTTCATAATTTTCTCCTTAAATTTTTATTTTCCAAATTATTATACCCCAAATTTTCTGATACAAATTTTTTTTAATAGTACCTTGCTTGATTTTTATTTTATTGTAACTTTGTGGAAGGTTTTTTTGCCTTTTTTTACAATTATTTTTCCTTCTTCAAACAAGTCTTCTTTTATTTCAAACCTTGGATCAGTTATTTTTTCGTCATTTATGCTTACTCCACCGCCCTTTACTGAATCTCTTGCTTGAGAATTTGATTTTGTTAAACCTAGCTTTGTAAGTAGGGTTAATATTCCCATTGGCAATTCTTCTTTTTCAATTTGTGTTGTTGGCATAGCTGATTCGTCTCCAGCACCAGAGAATAAGGCCTTTGATGCTTCTAGGGCTTCTTTTGCTTTTTCTTCACCGTGAATTAATTTTGTAATTTCGTAAGCCAAAACTTCTTTTGCATGGTTAATTTCTTTTGCATCTTTCCCATTTCCTAATTTTCTACATTCAGCAGTTGGAAGGAAAGTTAGCATCAAGAGGAATTTTTCTACATCCCTGTCGTCAACATTTCTCATATATTGGAAAAGTTCGTAGGCTGAAGTTTTTTCTTCATCAAGCCAAACTGCTCCCTTTTGACTTTTTCCCATTTTTACGCCATCAGCAGTTGTAAGTAATTTGAAAGTCATTCCATAAACTTTTGCGTCTTCTTTTTTTCTAATCAAATCATAACCACCAATTATATTTGACCATTGATCAGATCCACCAATTTCCAAAGTACAATTGTGTCTTCTAAATAGTTCTAGAAAATCATAAGATTGCAAAAGCATATATGAAAATTCAAAAAATGTAAGACCCTTGTCCATCCTATTTTTGTAGGCGTCTTTTTTGAGCATTTCATTTACAAGGAAATTTGATCCAACATCTCTTAGAAAATCTATAAAAGGAAGATTTAAAAGCCAATTTGCATTATTTTCAATTATAGCCTTGTCGCCAGAATCTTCTCCCTCATTTTCAAATTCCAAAAATCTTTGAAATTGTTTATAAAAACAATTTGCGTTGTGGTTGATTTTCTCCTTTGTCATAACCATTCTCATATCACTTCTTCCAGAAGGATCCCCAATCATTGTAGTTCCTCCACCAAGAAGAGCGATTGGTCTGTGGCCATAATTTTGCATTCTCATCATAACCATAATTTGGATAAGATGACCTACTGTCAAAGAATCAGCAGTTGCATCAAAACCACAATAAAAAGTCAATTTTTCATTTTTTAATTTTTCAGCCAACTCTTCTTCATCAGTTGCAGCCTCAAAATATCCACGATCTTTTAATTCATCAAATACATTATCATATTCTTTTTCGTATTGAAATTTCATTTTTTTCTCCTTTATTTTTAAGTACAAAAAAAGAGTATAAGAAGGCATCTTGATGCGGTACCACTTCTTTTTATACTCCACGCTTCCACTAAGTAGAAAGCCAACTTTGGACAAAGAATTTTGTAATTTCAAAAAAATTATCCCAAATTTTTCCTACTGTAAATCCTATAAGTCCTATTTACTTAAAATTAATTATACAATATTGCTTGATTTTTTCAAATTTTTCAAAAAATTTTAAAAGTTTATAATCTATGCCAAGATTTTTCCTTTAAATTTTCAAAATTTTTCCTATTATCAACATCCATTTTCCCATCAAAATCAATCTCATAAGAAATATTTTTACCCAAATGAGAAAAATTTATAAAAGCTTTTCTAGATTCTTCAACGATTTCAAAAACTTCAATTTCATCCCAAGGCATAAGAATAAAATCGCCCTTAGTAGAATTTGAAATTTCCTTTTCATAAATCCCCTTTTCATTAAAATGCAAAATAAAAGTCCTTGAAGAATCTACTGTGTTATACAAATTACTAAAAAATAATTTCAAAAATCCCTTGCTAGTTGAATTATGTTTAATAGCAAATAAATACGAATCAGTATTTTTGAATTTTTCATATATTTTTTCCCTAAATTCATTCACATCATTAAATAAAAATCCCATTTTCTCTCCTTATTTAAAAATAAAAACCTCTTTGATGTCCTTATCCAAAACCTTGCAAATTTTGTAGGCAGTTTCAAGACTTGGACTAATAGTATTATTTTCATAAGCCATAATCGACCTTCTTTTAAGCCCAACAAGCTTTGCCAATTTGTGCTGAGAAAGATTTTTCTCTTTCCTAAATTCCCTAATCCTATTTTCAATCTCAACTTCCATATCAAAATCCTTGGTTACATTTTTAGTACATTTTTTGTTACATTTATAGTACCGTAATAATAAATTTTTGTAAAATTAAAAAAATATAATTTTAATAAATAAAAATTTTAATTTCATTGATAAAGAAATAAAATCCAAAAAAACAAAAGAGATCTCTCCACGCACTCTACTTCGTTCCGTTTGGTCGAGATGGGTTTATACTCTATATTTTTTGCTCCGAATAAATTTAAGTGAAATTTTAATAAATAAAATTACAGTCTTATAAACTTCAGCAATTAAAATCAAAAATAAAAGTTAGTAATAAAAAAACAAAATACAAACTTTAGCAATAAAATAAGCAAATAATCACCCATCTTGAGCCGATAAATATGCCTTGATTTGGCATATTTATCCCTAAAACTAGTGCAGATTTATAACCGTTGATTTCGGTTATAAATCCTGAAAACTAGTGCAAGAACACGGAAGAATTTACGTAGTAAATGAGTTTTCATAAGCACGGAAAAATTTGCAAAGCAATTTGGTTTTAGTGTGGAGAGATCTAATTTATTAATTTTATCCAATTATTTACCAAATCCTTTAGAAAAAAATTCCCAGCTCAAAACTAAAAAAATAAAAACAGGAACTCTCGCTCCTGTTTTTTGCTAATCGATTTATATTTTTTAGTAATTATTTTTTAAGGATTTATTTAACTTAAAAATCTATTTTTTTGCCGTAATATGCAGCATCATAGATTTTTTTAATATCTTCTGGAGAAGTTTCTCTTGGATTTGTAAGTGTACAAGCATCTTTGAATGCATTTTCACTCATTTTATCCAAAACTTCTAAGAATTTATCTTCTTCAATTACAGTATTTTTGCCATCTTTTATATTTGCAGTAAGTCCTACAGAAGCATTTAATTTTCTGATTTCTTCAGCTATATCATCAATACCAAGAATTTTTTCCAATTCATCATATCTATCTGTTGATTTTCTATTGTAATCAATGATGTATGGAAGCATAATCGCATTTGCTTCTCCGTGTGTTAAGTGGAAAATTCCTCCGATTTTGTGAGCCATTGAGTGAACTATTCCAAGTGATGCATTTGAAAATGCCATTCCTGCAAGTGTTGATGCATCGTGCATTTTTTCTCTGGCATCTATATCTTCGCCATTGTCATAAGCTTTTTTAAGATTTCCAAAAACAAGCTCGATTGCTCTAATTGCAAGTGGAGATGTATAATCATCTGCTGCTGTTGAAACGAAAGCTTCAACTGCGTGAGTCATAACGTCCATTCCTGTTTGAGCTGTGATTAATTGTGGCATTTTGCTTGCAATAACTGGATCACAAATTGCTACATCTGGAACAAAATCAGGATGAACCAATGGATATTTAATTTCTTTTTCTGTATCAGTAATTACAGAAAATGCTGTTATTTCTGAAGCAGTTCCTGATGTTGATGGAATACAAGCCATTTTTGCCTTTGTTCTAAGTGGTGGATTGTCAAAAGCTGCCAATTTTTCAAAACTATATCCAGGATGTTCATAGAAAATCCACATAGCTTTTGCAGCATCCATTGCAGAACCTCCACCAATTGGAATAATCCAATCAGGACCAAATTCTTCCATTTTTTTGCCACCTTCAAGACAAGTTTTTACAGAAGGATCAGGTTCAACACCATCAAGAATCATAACTTCCATACCAGCTTCTTCCAAATATTTTTTAGCTTGGTCCAAAAAACCAAATTTTTTCATAGAATGTCCACCAGTAACAAGAACAGCTTTCTTGCCCTCTAAATTTTTTAAATATTCAAGACTGTCCACACCGTGAACAATAGTTCTAGGAACTTGAAATGTTGTAATAGTCATAATTTTCTCCTTATAAATTTTCTTTGTTAATCTTTTATCACTATCATTATATGAGATCGTCTCTAAATGTCAACATTATTTTTATCTAACAGATAATTTTCGTTATATAAATAACATTATTAAAATTTATCAGAATACTTAAAAAATCTAAATTTTCCTACCCATTTAATAGTATATAATACGGTTTAAATATGATAAATAAAATATTTAAATATATAGTTATATTAAAATCTAAATAATATTAATAGAAATAGATTATTAAAATTATAATAAAAATAAACAAAAAAATAGATGTAACGCTTACAAATTATTTGTTAACATCTATTTATAGTTAGTTTGATATTATATTTAGTTTTATAAATAAAGATAATACACTTATCATATAATTTTTAATATTTATTATCAATTAAAACAGTTCCTATTATATTAGCATCAACTTTTCTGAGATTATCAACTGTTTTTAGTAACTCTTCAGTGGTTGTCGAATTTGATTTAACTGCAATTACTATTCCATCTGCCATAGTAGATACTATTGCTGCATCAGCAAAAATTCCAGCTGGAGGAGTATTAATTATAACATAATCATAAATATCACTAAGTTTTTTTAATAAAAATCTCATATCTTCTGAATCTAATATTTCTGATGATTCATCTGTATTAATACCTGAAATTAAGATATTTAATTTATCACAATCATCATCTTCTATCAAGCAAGATTTTAAATCTTTTTTATTAGCTATTATATCTTCAATTATTCCTTTTTGATTCTTTACAGGTAATATATTTGATAATTCATTTTCTTTAAAATTCAAATCTAAAAGAACAACTTTTTTTCCGATTTTAGAAAAAGATTTACTAAGATAATAAACAAACTCAATTTTTCCTTTATTTTCCTTGCAAGAAGTTATTGCTATAATTTTATCAGAGTTTTTATGAGAAATATTAGTTCTAATAAATCTAATTGATTCTTTATAAAAATCTATGCTATTATTTATTTCAAGATTATTCATCTAACCTCTCCTATCTTTTCTTTCTGGTAAAGAACCTAAATATGGAATATCTAATACTTCTCTAAGATCCTTCTCTGATTTGATTATTGGATCTTTCATATATACAAGTAACAATATAATATTAATGCTTATGAAAGCTAATGCAAATATTAAAACTGTAATTTTCTTAAGGCTAGGCGTTTTTGGATTTTCATCTTTTATTGCCTTATCTAAGATTTTTACAGATTCTATTTCTTCTAACTTATCAATATTATCATTGGAAACTTTACATAATTCATTTACAATAGATGCAGCAATTTCAGCATCTTTACTAACAGCGCTTATTTCAATTATCTGTGTATTAGATTTTACATCTATATTAACATTATCCTCAAATTCTTTATATCCCAAATTTATATTTAAGTTTTTTATTACTTGCTCTGCGACTGATCTTGTTTTCAAAAGTTCTGCATAATTATTAATTGCTTTCGTCTCTTTTTGAGAATTATCAGCTGTAGAATTTAATTCATTTGTATCTTCTTTTATATTAACAATGATTGAACCTTTTGATTCATATTCTGGATTTACAAAGTATGATAAGGAAATATTACCTATTAAGGATAAAATAATGCTAATAATCAAGGTTTTAACAAAATTTTTTTTAAAAATTTCTAAAAGTTCAAATAAATCTATTTCTTCGTTCATATATTTTCCTTTCATAATAATAATTTTATAAATTTCTTTTTTTATCTAATTTTATAATATACATAAGTAATCGTATAATATTTTACTTTATTATATAAACAAATGTCAAATACATAATCCTTAAATTAACAATATCTTAAGTTTGTGCTTATACTAAAATATAAATCTCAATAATAACTCTCTAAAATTAATTATATAAAAAATATCAGCTCATGTACGAGCCGATATAAATTTATTTAATTTTTTAATTTTATATATGATATTAGGAATGTAAACTCTCTTTTAAAGAATAAAAAAGCAGTTATAAAATATACAATCAAAACTATTAAACTGTGTATACTAGCTCCCAATATAAGATTTACAAAATTTTCTTCATTAATTCTTATTAAATTACACATTAAGATTGCTACCATTGTAGCAATGCTTATTATTATAAGTTTTTTATAATATATACGTGGCTTTCTATTTGGCAATATTTTTTGAGTATATCTTACTTGAAAAATCATTCTATATAACATAGCTATAGCTGTTCCAATAGCAACACCTATCATACCAATTCTATTAACTAGTATTATTGAAATAACTATATTAATAAAAGCCTCTATAAAAGCAGGTACTGTTATTTCTTTAAATTTATTTGCTGTATATGCAATACTTAAATGTGGATACTTTAATAAATATAAGGCTTCAGCAAGTACTATTACATAACCAAATATTGGCTGGCAATAGTTCGCATCATTTATTTTTTTTGTATAAACCATAACAAAAGGAGTAATTTGAATTGAGGCAACTGTAAACAAAAATCCAACTAAAAAGAATATAACAAACTCATACAGATCCATTTTAAAATTTATATCGCTTGAATCATTTTTAGCATAAGAATGTCCAATAGTTGGTTCTATACCTGAAGATATAGATTTTACTAGGCTACCTAAACCATTTATAACAAGTGAATATACATAATAAACTGAAACTATCTTTAAATTTGTAAAGATGGTTAGTATTGTTATATCCGTACTTGTATGAATAAAATTTGCAACATTAATTGCAAATCCATTCCATCTTTCTTTAAGCAAAGTATTATCTTGTTTTTCATCCCATGATATATCGTAGTTTTTATTTACATATCTAGCATAAATTAGTGGTTGAAATACATACATGATTCCGCTAATAAATTTTAAAATATGTATATTAGGGTATATCCTTGCACTAATGTAAGTAAAAATTATATTAAGTATAATTATTCCTACTTGAGTAAAAGATATTATATATAATTTCTTATCTGCTACCAAAAGTGTTTTTAGTGTTAGTGAAAACATATACTGTATAAGCAATGTTATTGATAAAACTATAGTTAACCCTGAAGCAAATAAAAAATCAAAATCTTTATTTATAAATATTGGATATATTATAGCTAATACTAATGAATAAGCCATAAAAATATACCCAATTCTTCTGTAAAATATCTTTGATGTAACCAATATCCTACTTATCTTTGTTTTATCATTATCTAACAAAGGCTTATATAATGAAGCATATATTACTCCAGTTACACCACCTTCAATCAAAGCTATATAACTTAAAAATTGAGAAATTGAAGAAACTAGACCATTAACAGCTGATCCAAAATATAATAATATTATTTTAGGAATTATAAAACCACTTATTATAGTTACTACTTGTAAAAATAAAGCAGATATTGAATTTAATAATGTAATTTTATTCTTCATTTTTCCACGCCCTCAATCCATGACTAATTCTATCTTCTTTCTTTGGAATTTTCATGTAATTTCCATAGTTAACTTTCAAGTAAGTATCATAATCACATACACCTCTTACAGAAATATCTTCGAATTTGTAATCTTTAAAGTTTTCAAATAGTTTTGCTGGTATTAGTTCTTTTTTTCCACTTGTTCCCCATACATTGTTTGCTAAATAATCACTTTTTTTAGATTTTTCAGAAAAACTATTTAATTTCTTGGCAAAATAAGCTGAACCTTTGTTAATCGAGTACCTTCTTATCAATGTATTTAATAAACATTTTTTCGCATTTATTTGCCATCCTCTTTCATAATATCTGGAAAAATAATAACATCTCCTAAGAAATTGATATATGTAAATAAAATATAATTTTTGTAATCTTTCTGGTACATAATCTACCGGAAAAATATCAATCCATAAATAATCTTTACTAGAACCACCATTTACTATTTCTATTACTTCGACTTTTTTATTAATTATCTTTAAGAATGGAATATCCGAGTTTCCTAAGCAAACGCCTTCAGCTGATAAATTTTTCCCTATTCTATTTTTATCTTTTAAAATATTAATCAACTTATTATATTCAGATCTTTTCATACAAAGATCAATATCATCATCCCATGGTATAAATCCTTCATGGCGTACAGCACCTAGTAAAGTACCGTAAGAAATTGTATATTCTATTTGATTTTTTTTAAAGAATTCATCTATTGTATATAATAAGTTTAGCAATTCTTGATGAATTTGGCTGTCATTCAATTCAAGTTTGTTATTCATAATTTGCTCCAAAAAAGTTCATATTTTTTACATTTTAATCATATCTATATAATTTTTTTAATTTAAATTTTTTTATTGCTGCTGAATATACTATATAAGTAAATAAAACAGCTAATATTGGGAAAGGTTGTAACAATATTAAAAATACATCTGAAAAATTTCCTCTAGGGCTCCATAAAAGTTGTCTCATTATAAGGAAAATTGCCGCTTTAAAATAAATTTTTTTAGCTTTAACTCTATTAAACATAGCGAGTAACCAAGCATATAAAATGTTACCAAAAAAAACACCTACATACCCAAAATCATGATTTAGTTCAGCTATGTAAGATGTACCTGTACCTACACCATTTAAGTACTTATTTCCCATTAATGCATAAGATAAAGCGTGTGATAAATTATATCCTTTTTGAGCATGTTCAACTGTATTTCCTACATATTGCTTAAAACCAAGTATCCTTCCAATTATACTTTCTGGTATAAAACTTAATGAATAGTATCTATCTGAATTTAAAAGTTCTGATAAATTATAAGATCTTTTTATAACATTAATACTTACGCCTTGATCGTAGAAAAAATCAATAAAAATTTTAAATACATTGAAATTTTTTACATTTAAACCAATTCTTAATTGTCCTACAACACCTAGTAAAATTATGAAAAATGGAAAAGATAGACAAGCAGCTACTAAATATTTCTTTTCAATCCATATTTCTTCACTATTATTTTCCCTGTATACCAAATATACTATTATCCATAAAATACCAACAATAAAATTTGATCTATGACCTGTAAAAATTGTTAGGATCAAATATATCAAATAAAATAATATTATCTTTTTGCATTGTTTCTTCTTTGGTAATGTTGCAAAAAATATAGCTACAAATATAGGTAGCATCTGCTCAAATTTATCAAACACATATATAATGATATTATTTTGTTGAATTGAAATTCCATCCCCAGTAAATGTACTATAATAACCGTTATTTATTGCTAGATATGATTTAATTAAAGCATTGATAATACCAAGAGAATTTGATAAATAAAACAATTTTTTCGATATATCTCTAATAATATTTGTCCTTGTTGTATTTATATTATCAGTTTTATCAATATTGTTTCTATTCTCCTTACTAAAAAAAATATAAAATATAAAAATAGTAATAAGACTAATTAAAATAGCTAATTCAGCATGTATGTTTGTTTTCTTTGAAAAATCTTCTACTTTATAAGAAAAAATTTTTTCTAAAAACTGTCTGCCTAATAGAAAATTAAAAAAACAAAATCCAAAAGCAAACAATGAAATTCTACATTTTAAATTTAAAAGAGAATAAATCATTAAATTAATCCAAACTAAAAATATCATGGATATCAAAAACCCCGGTTTAAATATGATAAATAAGGTTATAAAAAATATATTCAAAAAAATAATAAGAATATTTTTTAATTTTAATTGCATTATGAATTTCTCTCTTTCAATTTGTACATTAATTTATATAGGAATTTACATTTCAAAAGATACTTAAAAACAAATTTTTCCTTAAGCGTAATATCTAACTTTGAAATATCTTTTTGATATGGTTTCAAAGTTAATTTAACTAAATTAAATACCTCATCATAATATTTAGAATTTAGAGAATGAAGAAGTGTAACGTGACAAGATTTAAATAATTTGTAAATAGCTCCATTAATATTCTTTTCAGGAAAATTGAATTTTTTATAGTTTTCAAGCATTTCTTTAGTTGCATATATTAAATCAAAATGTTTCAAAGAAAAATCACTTCGTTGAATGCTTCCATATCTTTGAAGATAAAAATAATTTGATTCTTTTAAACAAACAATTTTCTCACATTCCATTACATATTTATATGTTATATATGAATCTTCAAAAAGTTTGCCAACAGGAAATGGATACTTCTCTACTATATCTCTCCTTATCATTTTGCTTACAGCATAGCTACCAAATTTTTTTTCATAACTCATAACTTCAAGCGCATCATATTTTTCCATAACTAAATCATTATCTAAACTATTTAATATAGTTTTACCATCAGGAAAAACTCTTACTAAAGGTGTTACTACCATATCAGCTTCATATTTAATTAGTGCTTTGTAAAAATCATTTACAAAATCAGTTCCTACATAATCATCTGAATCAACAAATATAATGTAGTCCGAATCCGTGTTTTTTATACCATAATTTCTTGCATCAGAAAGTCCACCATTTTTTTTATGGTAAACTTTTATAATATCGGGATATTCCATTGCATAATTATCACAAATTAAACCACTATCATCAGTAGAGCCATCATCCACTAATGCAATAAAAAAATTTTTATTGGATTGATTTAATAACGAATCAATGCACTTATTTAAATATTTGCTTACATTATATACTGGAACAATTATACATAAAAATTTATTTTTCAAATTATATCTCCATTAATTTATTTCAGATATAAGCTCAGATATAAATTTTTTATAATTTTTATCAGAATTATATTTATTTAGCCAAGTATTCCTTGCTGAAAATCTGTACTGTATATATTCTTCATAGCTTAATTCATAAACATAATAAATTAGTTCAGATAACTTCTTGCTACTTATATCCTTATCAATTAGAAAACCATTTTTATTATCTACTATTTCACTAGTCCCACCTACATCTGTAGCTATACAAGGAATCCCAAAAGACATAGCTTCCATGATAGAAACTGGTATTCCTTCTGATGTACTTACATTTATAAACCAATCATAGCAATTATCTTTATATTCCTTCATCAATATTTGATTTGAAACATTACCTTTAAAATTCACTTTGACATTATTACTCAATTTATTTGAAAGAGATTTTATCTTCTCCATCTCAATCCCATCTCCATAGTGTGTCCATTCTATATCAATAGAATCTATTAGTGATAAAGCTTCAATAATTAGATTAAGTCTTTTCACAGGAACTACATTTGAGCAACTTACAAGTCTTAATTTATCACTTTTAATATAGTGTTGTTCACCATAATCAATTGTCCCCAAAAACTTTGTTTCTATTTTGTCTGAGTAATTATTAAACTTATTTTTCAAATAATTAGAACCATCATTTGAACAAGGATATACCTTGTCTAATATTGATAGCAATATTTCTCTCATAGGAATATATTCCGTAGGTCTTTTTTCTTCGTATAAATCAAATCTATGAGCTCTGCAAACTATTTTTGAATTTAAATTTAATTTCTTTTTAACTAAATACGCCATATATGGTTGGTACTCAAATCTATACGAATATAAAATGCTATCATCCAAATCTTCCTTTGAATAATTCTTAACTATATTATTTGCTTCATAATGTGACCTGCTTATAAATACAAATAACTGAATAAGCCTCTTAAAATTAAATCTTTTATTTCTAATTAGATTTCCCAACTCCTTATATAAATTTTTATCAAATAAGGAAACAAATGAGTATAAAAAATAAGTCAATCTAGAAGCATAGTAAACAGGATGTATCTCTGCTTTACAGTCTATATTTCTAATTTTTTTTGAATGATCTTTTCTAAGTTGAAGTGAAAATATAAAGACATCATCAAATTTATCATAATACTTGACTTCTGTTTCTAAATACGCTTCCCAACTTCCATAAGGAAATTCATTTGTAAAAAGGCAAAGTCTTTTCATTGTTACTCCTTTTTAAAATTTATTTTAAAATAAGTTTCATATTATTTGTAATCTTTTCAATCTTTTCTTCACATTGTTTGATATTATCAGCTTTTACTATAACTTGACCTATGCAATCATTTGAGTTTTCAAATTTTCTTATTTCATCATTTTCTTCTTTAAAAAATGTAATTTCTACAATATCATCATCTTTTTCATTAGAATTTACAATTTCTTTTAGAATTCCACTTTTTTCGGTTTCAATTATCATTCTAGCAAGACCTGCTTTATTTTCTTTTGATCTTTGTGACCAAAACTCTAATGGATTTTCTGAAATTGCCATTGATGCTATCATTTTATAATATTCTATACCATAATTAATTTCAACTAATTCCGGAAGACAGTTTGCACCTACTCTTCCTGTTAATTCTATGATATACACTTCATCATTTTTTAAAATCATATCCACATTCACAGCACAATTATTTAATCCAAGTGCCTTGATTGCTTTTTTTACTTCAATTTTCGTCTTTCCAATTACATCATCTTTTACATCTAATGGAACATAATGACCTATTGGAACTGCTGTATGGCTCATGTAAGTTTCATCACCATGTGGCATGACAAATAAAACTTCATTGTCGTAAACAAATGCTTGAGCTCCAAATTCATATCCTTCTATAAATTCTTCAACTATGCAGTAATCTCTTTTTGTAAGGCTCATTGTTTGCTTGAACCCATTTATTGCTTCTTCTTCGTTTTTTGCTATATATATTCCTTTACTACCTTGTAAATCTGTAGCTTTCACTATAACTGGTGATTGAAGATCATCTAATGCATTTTTTAATTCTTTTTCATTTTTTACAACAAAGTGCCTAGCAGTATTAACATTATGTTTTTTGAAAGCTTCTTTCATTTTATATTTATCGCCACACATTATAGCAGCTTCTTCGTTTAAACCAACTAGATTTTGTTTATCACATAATCTTGCAAGTGAAACAATCCCTGTATCAAGACAGCAAGTAGCTGCTCCATCTAAATTTAAATCTTTAGCCTTTTGTTCAACTTCATCAGGATTTGATATATCCATATAACAAATCTCATCAGCTAATTCTAAACATGGTTTATGTGCTTTTGGCATTGTTCCTGCTATGGTGTGTATGCCTAATTCTTTTGCAGCTTTATATAAACCTAATTGCCCTCTACCAGCTCCTAATATTAATAATCTCTTATTATTGTACATAAAAATCTCCTTAATTTGTGTATACATTTTTTTGCAATAATACTATTTGAATAGTTTTAAAAACTATTTTTAAATCCAATATAAATGAAATTTCTTTTGCATAATCAGCATCTAACTGCAGTTTTTCTTCTTGTGATATATTATTTCTAAAATAGGCTTGTGCATATCCTGTAACTCCCGGCTTTACTTTAAGTCTATCTATTCTTTTTTGATCATATTCACTTACTGGTCTATCAATTGTTATTGGTCTTGGTCCAATCCAACTCATATCGCCTTTTAAAATATTAAATACTTGAGGCAATTCATCTATTGATGTTTTTCTTAAAATTTTTCCTATTTTTGTAACCCTTGGGTCGTTTGCACTATTAAAAGTAGAATTATCTTTGTTTCTAATATCTGGTGCGTTCATTTTCATTGAGCGAAGTTTATACATTCCAAAAATAGAGCCGTTTAAGCCCCTTCTTTTTGCTATATAAAAAATATCTCCTTTATCTTCAACGTATATCAAAATTCCAAAAACCAGACAAATTATTAAAACAAATGGCAATGCAATCAATGCCAATATTAAATCTAATATTCTTTTTATAATATTTTTGTATATCATTATGTTCCTTACTTTTCTACTTCTATTTTTATCATTTCCAAAGCTTTCTCACAAGACTTTGTCGCTTTTGAAATATTCTCATCTTGTGATATAACATAGGCAACTCTATCATTTGAACTTTTTATTTCTAGTGATTGTTCTCCAAGTCCATGAACTATTTTTACATTTTTTATTCCTTGGATTTTTTTTGCTTTTTCAACTCCTGTGATTTTTGTTATTTTCCCAATATCACATTTTTTGTATCTTGTTGCTGATGCTTTTTCAAATTTTTTTCTAACGTCTATTTCTTGTCCAAGTGCAATATTTATTGAAGCTTTCACCATGTTCACTCCCGTTGAATATGGTACTAGGTGAGTTGTTATATTATCTCCTCCTAGTCTTGCTCCTAATTCTACAACTTTTGGACCATCTTTTGTCACTTTTATTTCTGTATGTGATGGTCCATTTTCTATTCCTATTGCTTTATTTGCATCTATTGCTACTTTTTTTATTTTTTCTAATGTATCTTTGTCTAATGATGATGGTTGATTGTGACCCATTTCTACAAAATATGGTGGGCCAGTTGTTATTTTGTCGGTAACTTGTATTACATTACAGTTTCCCTTATATGATATTGTTTCTACACTAACTTCTGGTCCTTGCATAAATTCTTCAACCACTAGGCGACCCGAGTTTGAATTTTCTTTGCAATATTTATATATTTTTTCAAGTTCTTGCTCTTGATAATTTTCTATAAGCCTTATTCCTCTGCTTCCAGAATTGTCAGCAGGTTTTACTATACATTTGTAGTTTTTATTTTTTATTTTTTCTACAGCTTCTTTATATTGATTATAGTCATCAACAGAAAAATACATTGGTATTGGAACAGATGATTTTTTTAAGGCATCTCTCATTTTTGATTTATTGGTCGCATTTATAGCCGTTTGTTCATCGATTCCTATTAGGTTTAATTCTTCTGCTACTTTTGCAACAGTAAGCATTGGTCTATCGCTTGCTATTGTCATTATTCCATCAATATTATTTTTTCTTGCAGCTTCTAGGACTTTTTTTGTATCTGTTGTACTTACAACTATTTTTTTATCTGCATATGAAAAACCTTCTGCATTAGGGTTCATGTCAACTGCTATAACATATATTCCCATCTTTTTAGCTTCAACAATAGCTGGTATTTGCAGAACACTCGCTCCTAAAATCATTAATTTTTTCATAAAACCTTCTTTACTTTATTGATACTTTTTCACAATCTCACAAAAACTTTCAATTATATAATCAACTTCCTCATCAGTAAGTTTTGTGTGAAGAGGTAGTGTTATTTCATTTTTGTAATGGTTGTAGGCGTTTGGATAATCTTTTATATCAAATCCTAGATTTTTGTAGGCTGTTAGTAATGGAAGTGGCTTGTAGTGAACATTACATGCTATTCCTTTTTCTGCCATTTCTTCTATTATTTTATTTCTTTGTTCTGTATCTATTCCTGGAACTTGTGTTATATAAAGATGTCCTGATGATTTATGATTTTGGTCAAAGTGGTTTAGAGTTTTTATTCCTAACGGTCTAAAGGCTTTGTCGTATTTTTCTATTATTTCTTTTCTTCTTTTTAAAAGTGTTGGATACCTTTTTACTTGGGCAAGTCCTATTCCTGCTAATACGTCTGTCATATTGCATTTGTACCAAGGTCCTACTATATCATATTCCCATGATCCAAGCTTTGTTTTGCTTAGGGCATCTTTTGATTGACCATGAAGGGATAATAATTGATATTTTTTGTAGAGTTTTTCGTTGTCTATTCCTTCTTTGTCTTTCCATGTTGCATATCCACCTTCTGCTGTTGTGAAATTTTTTACTGCATGGAAGGAAAAATTTGAAAAATCTGCTACTGATCCTACTTTTTTTTCTTTATACTCTGCTCCCAAAGCATGAGCTGCATCTGACATTACTATTATTCTGTTGTAGGCTTCTTGAATTTCGTTGTTTGCTTTAAATAAATTTTTCTTTTCTTCTACAATTTCAAATATTTTATCGTAATCGCAAGGAACTCCTCCCAAATCTATAGGAATTATTACTTTTGTTTTTTCGTTTATGGCTTCTTTTAATTTTTCGTAGTCCATTTCTAAATTTTCTTCTTGGGTATCTACTAAAACCAATTTTGCTCCAACGTGCTCTACTACTGAGGCTGTCGCTGTGTAAGTGTAGGCGCTTGTTATCACTTCATCGCCTTCTCCAATTCCTAAAACTCTAAGAGTCATTTCTGCCGCTGCTGTTTGAGAATTTAGGCAAACTCCTATATTTGTTCCTGTAAATTCTAGCAAATCTTTTTCTAATTTTTTGGTTTTTGGTCCTGTTGTTATCCAACCAGATTTTAAAGCATCTATTACTTCATTAATTTCTTCTTCGCTAATGTCTGGTGGTGAGAATGGTATGTTCATTTTTTTTGTCATTATTTATTACCCTTTCCTATAAACGTACTTATTAAATTATTTATCGTAACAACTATGTCTAATTCGTCTATATTTTCTTGGTTTATTACTTTATCCAATTTTTGGAAAAATTCTTCTCTTGAAAATTCTAATGGTCTTCCTACGGATATTCCTTCTACTTTTGTATCTGATAAAAGTTCTTCGTCCATTAGTCTTTCTTCGTATAATTTTTCTCCTGGTCTTAGGCCTGTGTATACTATTGGCATATCTATATCTGGTTTATATCCTGATAGTTTTATTAATTGTCTTGCCAAGTAATCTATTTTTACTGGCTCTCCCATATCTAGTACAAATATTTCTCCGCCTTGTGCCATTGAGCCTGCTTGTAATACTAATTTTACTGCTTCTTTTATGGTCATGAAATAGCGGATTATTTCTGGGTGGGTTACTGTTACTGGTCCACCTGATGCTATTTGTTCTTTGAAAAGTGGAATTACTGATCCGTTTGAACCTAGGACATTTCCAAATCTTACTGCTACAAATTCTGTTTTCGGATTTTTTTCTTGTAAGTAATCTTTTGGATTTATGGTGATTATTCTATTTCCATCGTTTATTGTTACTTTTGCAAGTTTTTCATATTCTTTGTTTGCTCTAATGTCATTTATTCCTTGGATTATTTTCTCGCAAACTCTTTTTGTTGCTCCCATTACTGATGTTGGATTTACTGCCTTGTCTGTTGAGATTAGAACAAATCTTTTTGCATCGTAGATTAATGAAAGTAGAGCTACTATGTAGGTTCCTCTTACGTTATTTTTTATTGCTTCTACTGGACTTACCTCCATTAATGGTACGTGTTTATGAGCTGCTGCGTGAAATATTATTTCTGGTTTGTATGTTTCGAATACTTTTTTTACTCTTGCATAGTCTCTTACTGATCCTATTAGGGTAATGAATTTTAAATCTTTATTATTTCTTTTTAGCTCTTGTTCAATTTCATAGGCGTTGTTTTCGTATATATCAAATATTATCAAAAGTTTTGGTCCGTATTGGGCGATTTGTCTACAAAGCTCTGATCCAATTGAACCTCCACCGCCTGTAACAAGAACAACCTTGTCATTTAGGTAATCAAAAGTTTCGTTTGAAAATATTTTTACTGGATCACGTCCTAATAAATCTTCTATTTGGACATCTTTCATTCCTGACATAGAAACACTTCCTGAAACTAATTGGTATATTCCAGGTAGAACTTTTACTTCGCACTTTGTGTCATTGCATATTTGTAAAATTTCTCTTTTTTGGTTTTCTTGGGCTGATGGAAGTGCTACTAATATTAGATCTATGTCTTCCTTATTTACTAATTCATTTATTGACTCTCTTCCCCCATAAATAACCGTTCCGTCAATGTATTGACCTTTTTTTTCTGGATTATCGTCAATAAATGCAACTACTTTTATGCTTGTATTTTCCTGTCTGTTTGATTTGTTTATATCTTCTTTTATTGTCTGACCAGCTGATCCTGCCCCAATTATTATTGCTTTTTTAAATTCTGGATTTTTGTCTAATAGATTATATTTTCCTTGTATAAACATTTTGTTGGCAAATCTTATCCCCACTGTAAAAGTGTATTGAATCAAAAATCCATATACAAAATATGACAATGGCATCCTTTGAAACAGAATTGAAATACCAAAAACATGAACTAATAATGATAAAGCAACTGCTTGAGTTATTTTTATTAATTCAGTATATGATGCATATTCCAAAATTATTCTGTATAGCTTGAAAGCTGAATATATAGCAATTGTTATAACTGTATTTATAAGAGCATAGTTTTCAAAAGCTTTTAAATATATCTTTGGTATTTGAATTAAACTTCCATCAAACCTTAAAAATAAAGCTAAAAAATATGCTAAGTTAATGATTATAATATCAAAAGCTAAGAGTATATATGTTTTTTTATTTATTATTTTTTTAGTATCCATTTTCATTCCTTTTATAGCTCTTCTTTTTTTACTTTTTAAATTTTCTTTATTTATATAAATACTCATAGGGTAAGACATCTCCGCTTACAATTTTTACTAAGAAAAAAATCTCAAGCACTGTATACCTTACCCTTTTAATTAAAATATTTATTTATCTGTTTTATTATTTTTCAAAATCCCATCATGAACTTGGTCAATAGATTCTTCATCTGCTCTCATCATGTATAAATTACTTCCAGGCATTAGGTATGATGGTAAGCCTGGTTCGCTTGTTCCTGTTACTGCTTGGCTTTTTATTTTCCAATCCTTAGCATCATCTATTTGACTATTTACTAATTCTATCATTTTATCATAAGGCATATTTGTATTTACTGAATCAAGTGCAACTTCTGCTATCGAATTGAAATTCAAAAGTGTTTCTGTTGACAATAATTTTCTTATAATTCCTGTCATTACTCTCACTTGATTTTTTCCTCTATCAAAATCTCCCTCTGCAAGGTGGTACCTTTCTCTTGAATATGCCAAAGCCATATCTCCATCCATGTGAATTGTACCTTGTGGGAAATATTTGCCACCATTGGTTTCAAAAGCAACAGGATTTTCAACATCTACTCCACCCAATAAATCTATAAGTTGTATAAGAGTTGTGAAATTTACTTTTGCATAATAGTCTATATTTATATCAAGGAAATTTTCCAAAGTTTTTATAGAAGTGTTTACTCCAAATAAACCTGCGTGAGTTAATTTATCATTTGCATAATCTCCCATTCCAGCTATATTTACATAAGTATCCCTTGGAATTGTTGTTATTAAAATTTTTCCTTTTTTAGGATTTACACTTACTATTAAATTCACGTCAGATCTTGATACAGTTGCAAGATCTCCATAAGTGTCTATTCCTGAAATATATACATTAAAACTTTGATCTTTTTCAACTTCATTGTTTTGATTTAATTTTTGATCTCCCTTAACAGAATAAGATTTTAAAACTCTAGTTTTTTGGCTAAATCCTTCAATATTATCGTCTAACATCTCCCTGAAGCCTTCATTTAATAAAATAGCTTGAACATTTCCATTAATTAAGCTATTACCCAAAGTTAAATAATCTCCCAAATCCTCAACATTTAAATCATCGCCTTTTTCTTTTTTGAATTTTTCTAAAGCTTGTTTAACATTTTCTTTGTCCACTTGCTTAGCTATGGCAACCTGATTTTCATTCAAATCATCCAATGTTTCAATTGGAGATTCTTTCAAAACAACAAAAGACATTTTTGTTTTGATTACTTCTTTTTTCTCATTTATTTTTTGAACAGTTTGTATTGAAGTACTTGCGTAAGAAATAAATAAGCCTTCCACTGCACTTACAAACAAAAGTACAATTATAAAAAAGGCCTTAATTGGTTTGCCAGCCTTCTTCCTTTTGAAAATCAATAAAGAAAATCCAAAAATAAGTAAAAATATAAGTCCCAAAACTATAAACCTATATTTAACTGGCAAAATGCTATATTTATTTAAAAAATAAAAAAATATTATGTACACAATAGTTGATAAAAAAATCGAAATTTTAGATATTAAGTTTTTAAACATTTAAAAAACAGTCTCCCTTATAACTTTTTTGTAATTATTCTCACATTAGAATATACTAATTCACAATATTTGTCAATTTTTTATACTCATTCATTGTTATACTTATCAGCTTTTTAGATATTTGAAATATTTTATTTGATTAAATTTATAATACAAAGTAGAAGTTTAATTATATAATATTTTTAATTTTTACTTAATAATTAAATTCAAGAAAATTATAAGGGATAGAAATTTTCTATCCCTTATGCTTTTAATTGCTTACTTTTATTTTGCTAATAAATATTTAAACAATAAATACAAATTTTTAAAAATCATTATAATTAAAATCAAAATATATTTTTCTTCATATTTTTTATTTGAATTTAGTTGATTTTAAAATTAAATTACACTAATCTTCACTTTAACTATAATTATCTTATTTTAAACTGTAAGTTAATACTTATAAATTTTTTCGTGCATCTTTTAAAAAACTAAATGCAATTAATAGAATTACAAAACCTATTGGAAAAGCTGCTACAATACTAACAGATTGTAAATTACGCATTGAACTCTCTGAAAATAATAATGCTATAGGCAATAGGACAAGTAAAATACACCACATTAATTGTATCCCTTTACTAGGTTGTTGATCCTCTTTTAAATTATAATAACTGTAGCATGCAGCTGTATATGCAATTGAGTCAAAAGATGTTGCATAAAAAGCAATCATAGTAAATAAAATCAGTATCATTACCAATGAAGAAAATGGTAGACTTTTAATTATATATATTATTGTTTCATATATGTCATTTGATTTATTAAACCATGAAATCAAATTAGCCTTACCTGAAAATTGCACTCCCATGGAATAATTACCTAATACAATAAAGCTAATTAATGTAGAACCAACACCAAAAACATATCCTCCCAATATCGTCTGTCTAATAGTCCTTCCTCTTGATATATTTCCTATAAAAAATGGAGCAGCCACACACCATACCATCCAATATGCCCAATAATATATTGTCCAATTTTGTGGAAAAGATGATTCTCTAAGAGGATCAGTAAATGTAGATAAACCTATAAAATTTTGTATCATAATACCTAACGCAGAAAAGCCATTATCAATTATATACTGTGCTTGATTACCAAATATAAATACAAAAGCTATTAATCCATAAAATAGATAAATACATAAATTTGCTAATTTACTGATTCCTTTAAATCCATGTAAAAGTGAATAAGTATATATAAAACATGTTATCAGTATTATGATAATATTTATAAAATTACGGCTCAAATTAGTATTAAAAATATAGTTAATAATTGTAGCCATTAGAGGCGTAGCTACACTAAATGTTGTTGCCGTTCCAGCAAGCAAAGCAAAAACAGCTAATAAATCTATAATTCTTCCTATCCATCCGTCAGTATATCTTCCTAAAATCGGCCTGCATGCTTCAGAGTATTTTTGACGAGATCTCTTTTTTACATGAAGCATAAATCCAAATGCTACTGCAAGCACTAAATAAAAAGACCAAGGAATCAAACTCCAATGAAACATAGAATAAACACTTGACCATATAGGAATATTACCTTTTTCAATAATAAATGGATCTGTCGCATACATTATCCACTCGGAAAAAGAATAAAATAAAATATCTGCAGCTAATCCACATGTAAACATCATTGAGCCCCATGCAAAAAAGGAATACTTTGGCTTTTCATTTTTAGCTCCTAATACAATATCACCATACTTTGATCCAGCTATATAAAAAGACAAACAAAATATACCTAAACCAATAATCAAATAGTAAGTTCCTAGTTTATCTCCAAAGAAAAATCTTATTTTGCTTAAAAATAAATTTGATTGTTTAGGCATCAAAATAAATAAAGTACATAGAATCAAAATAATAATTAAAGGAATAAGCGTTATAAGCCAGTCAATTTTATTCTTTTGTGAAATTTTTTTCATTTTTATTCTCCATATAGTTTTCGTAGCTAGAATCAATAGCTAAAAGTTCACTGAAATTATCAATTTCAATAATATCATTCTTATTCATAGGATAAATTCCTAATCTAAATTCATCAGGATGACAAAAAAGAGCTATATCATCCCAATAAATCTGCCTATTATTATTTTTAAATTCCATTTCTATAAGACTCTTTAATTTTTTACCATCTTTATTATTCCATCTGGAAATACTATAAAGTTGCCACCCACATTTACCTCCTGACTTACTACACGACGTCACCACACCATCATTTACACTCTGTATCCATTCATCCGTATATTCATTTGTCCAAACACTATTGTAACCTGAACGTTCAAAATATGGATTTAAAATATAATCATTATAAATTATTTGATCTCCATCTAAGATTATCGAATTTTCAATAAATTCTCTCGCAACATATAATGATGAAATATTATTACAAGTTTCAAAGTAAGGATTGTATATAAGTTTTATATTTGAATACTTTTTTATTAGTTCATCAAAGTTTTCTTTTAAATATCCAACTACAATATATATCTCATTTATTCCATTTTTATGTAAACCATCAATTATTGTTTCAATCATTCTTTTTCCATTTACTTTTATTAATGGTTTAGGAGTTGTCAATGTTACTGGTTTCATTCTATTTCCCAGTCCTGCCGCCATTATTATTGCTCTTTCAACTTTAAACATACTAAATCTCCCAAAAAATTTATATTTTTTCTAATTCTTTTTTCACAATACGATAATATTCTTTAGCATATCTATATTGCCTAATAGAATACTCTCCAAAATCTATACCTAAACTTTGTTTATATTCACACCAATTACTCCATAACAATCCACAAACTGAAATATAGCAATAAATCTTAATCCTATCATAAATATTACATTTATTCTCAAAATATAAATCAATAACTTTGTCTATTTTGTTTTTATCATACATAGCATAAATGCAAAACATAGCTATATCAATATGAGGATCTTGCATTCCAGAATATTCCCAGTCAATCAATCTTATGTTTCCATCTTTTGTGAATAGAAAATTATCTGAAACCGAATCTATATGTGATAAGCATTTTGTTCCGACATGTTTTTCGATATAAGATTTTAATGAGAATACATTTTCTTTTACTTTAGAGTAATCTTTATATATTGATTTTTTTTCTCTCCAAAGACTTTCATAAAAATTTATTTCATTAAATATATCAAACTCATGACCTACAGATAAATTTAATTTGTGAAATTGTCTAAGCTTATCCATACATTTAGAGACATCTATTATATTCTTTGAATCACATACTCTTGAATCTTCTATAAACTCTGTTATCTTATAACCATTATCATAGTTCATGTATACAATATCATCACAAATATTTTTTCCTTTTAGTGCTTTATATACTTCATATTCCTCATATCTATTAATAAGTTTATCAGTTCCTTCTCCAGGTATTCGCATAATATATTTTTTATCTTTACATCTAAATAAGAAAGATCTATTTGTCATTCCTTTTTTTAACACTGATATATTATTAATTTCTTCTTCTTTTACGTTAAAAGTTTTTCTAATTATTTCAATTGCATCAGACTTTAAATTATTAGAATTTTGATCAATTTCTCTAAGTTGTTCGTATGTATTTATTTCAATATAATCATTTGAATCAACCAATCTTGCTGCAATTTTTATTTCATTATAATTAAATAAAGAATCTTCCCAAAACATAGTATAACCATTTTTAGTTTTGATTAATTCCTCTATATTTTTACAAACTTTACTCTCAATATTTTTAGTTAAATAAGATATACCTATTGTATTATTACCTATTTTTTCTTTATTTATTTTTACAAGATCTCCTTTTCTGTTTATTCTTAGATCACTATTTATATTATCTTCATTAGAGACCATATACCATGAATATATCTCTTTTTTTCTAAATGGATTATATCTACACCAAATATCACACGGAACAATATAAGAATTCGAAATTTTGTCTAAAGCTAATGATAAAGAGTATAAATTATTTTTAGTATCATAATGCTCATTAACTATTAATTCAACATTAAACTCATCAATTAAATATTCAAATCTTTCCTTTAAAAAACCTACAACTATATATATTTCATGAATACCTGCTTCGTGAAGATGATTTATAATTCTTTCAATCAAAACTTCGCCTTTTATTTCAATTAAAGCTTTAGGCGTTTCTAAATTAATCGGTATCATTCTCATTCCATAGCCAGCCGCTAAAATAATAGCTCTTCGAGGACTATTTTCTTTTATAAATTGTTTTCCTTTTTTTGATATGTTAAAATTAGAATCTATCAAAGCCTTTTTCTTTAAATTATTAAGAGACTTATTTACGAATCCTATTGAATAACCCGTATTTTGCACAAGATCTCTTTGGTTAATAAATCTGTTTTCTGATAAATATAAAAAGATATCCATCTCATTTTTGTTCATATTATTTACACCCTTCTATTTCACGAAATTAAATTTAATATATTTCGTGAACTAATAATTATTTAAAAAGCCCATTTTTTATGGGCATTGCATTGCTTTTATTATATATATTCGAGTCTAAAACCAAATTTACAAATATCTTTAATTAGATATATAAATTAATTTAACTGTTTATATAATTTTAGTATTATCCTTATTAAAGTATTAAGCAAATTAATCAGTTTTATAATAAAATTATAAAACAATTTATTATTTTATTCAATAGCATCAATAACTATATATAGTATAAATACATAAAATTTAGCCACTTATTTGATTTCGATATATGAATTTCATTTTTTATATATTATATCCATTTTTTAATTTTGTCAATTTTATAAACGAATAAAATTAAAAAAGCAATATAAATTAAGTTATTATCGTTTTTTGCTTTGTTGAAAGTATAATATTTCCAAAGAAAGAGGTGACCTATGATATTAGATGAAAAAATATTTAAAGAATTAGAGAAAAATTATGAAAAAGATCCTAAAAATAAAGTTATTGAAAATGCCATTTCAAATATGGGGATAATGGAGGCTTCTTTAAATAAAAATATTATCAACAAACATGATTTTATTTTTTCTAACGAAGTTGAAACTAAAGAAGTTACTAATCAAAGAAAAACTGGCAGATGTTGGATGTTTGCAGGGCTTAATATGATTAGAATGCACATTGCCAAAAAACTTAATATGGAAAAATTTGAGCTTTCTGAGTCTTTTCTTTATTTTTATGACAATATGGAAAAGGCAAATTTGTTTTTGCAAAAAGTTATTGATACAAAAAATTTGGATATTAAAGATAGAAAAGTTGAAGATGTTTTTTATTCCACTCCAGAAGATGGTGGCTATTTTGAATTTTTCTATTATTTGATAAAAAAATATGGAATTGTGCCAAAAACAAATATGGGCGAACTTTTCCATACAGAGGAATCTTCTTTTATGTTTTATACTTTGGAAAATGCCCTCAAAAAAATCGCTATGGATATTAGAGCGACGGATGACGAAAAAGAAATTGAAATTTTAAGAAAAAAAGGTCTATCATATTCCTACAATATTTTTGTAAAATCCATTGGAAAACCTGTTGAAAATTTTGATTTTAAATACTATGACAAGGACAACTCTTACAAAATCGAAAAAGATATGACGCCAAAGAAATTTTTTGACAAATATGTAGGAGATTTTTTTGATGGAAAAATAAAATTATTAAATGATCCAAGACATCCTTACAATAGGATTTTGGTTGATAAAAACGCAAAAAATGCAGTAGATTTGCCAGAGCTAATCGGAATTAATGTTGACATGGATACAATGAGTAAATCTGCTCAAAAATCCATAAAAAACAATGAAACAATGTGGTTTGCTTGCGATGTCGACATAGATAAAGACAGAGAAAGCGGAGTTATGGATGAGAATTTATTTAATTTCGACCAAACTTTTACCAATTTTGACAAAATGACAAAAGCTCAAAGGATAGATTCTAGATATTCTTCAGCTTGCCACGCTATGAATCTTACAGGATTTGATAAAAAAGATAAAGACGTAAAATTTTGGAAAATTGAAAATTCATGGGGAGAAGATAATGGGCACGATGGATATTTTTCTATGACCGACAAATGGTTTAGGGAAAATACTTTCGAGTTAATAGTCGACAAAAAATATTTAACCAAAAAAGTTTTGTCTGCCTTTGATAAGGAAAAAATCTATTATGATGAGTTTGACCCGATGTATAAAATGCTAAAAAATATAAAATAAAATCTTTGAAAAATAAATTTACAAAGCTGGGCTTAATACAAATAAAAAACCCAGCCTAAGCTGGGAAAATAAAGAAGAACGTTATACGGTATAAAATAAATAAGTCCGGGATTAAACAAAGTTCAACTTTATAAAATTTACAAAAGTAGTATTACTTCTTGTAAAAAATTATACCTCAGCAAATCGAAAAAGCAAGCGGAAACGATTTTTCCCGAAATGTTTTATGGCGTATTTTTATAATTAGAATAATAAAAATCCTAGAAATAAAGAAATTTATACTAGGATTTTTATTTATTAAAATTTCATTCTCAATTTTTATAATCTTAAAAGGTAATTTATTTTTCAATTATATCATTCACAGATGCAATACTTGATTTCCCAACCTCCAAAAGTTTATTTCTATCAAATATTTCATTTCTTGTGTTTGTATATTCCAAAACAGTAGCAAGATTTATTCCAGATATTATTTCTAATTTTCCTTTATAAATCTCTTCCTTTAGTAAACTTGAAACTATGTTGCTAGGAGTTCCATATAGTAAGTCACAAAAAACAACTACACCATCACCAGTGTCCACTTTGTCAATTTTATTTTTTAATTCTTCAATAAAACTCTTTAAGTCTTGATCTGGTAGTAGTGAAATGTATGAAAAATTTTCCAGCTCTCCAGAAAACATTTTTATAGCATCATACATTCCTTCTGCAAATTTCCCATGACTTGCAATTATAATTCCTCTCATATTCTTACATCCTAAAATATTCCAAAAAATGACAAGACAAGACTTACAGCTATTGTTGAAAAAATTAGTTTACTTATGCTGAAGTTTTTCTTGCCTATCAAATAGTAAAATAAGAATAAAACCAAGATTGTTAATATTCCTGGAAAAATTTTATCTAAATTTTCTTGAACGTTTATAGCAGCCTTCCCAAATCCAAAATTTAATTTGCTTTGTAAATTAACCATATTAGCTGATAAAGCCCCCATCATTCCCATACCAAGAATATTTGCTCCATACAATACATATCTCATTTGCTTTGAAGATAAAACATCTTTTATGGCATCACGACCTTTTTTATAAGTTAAATTTGTTGTAATAACCAACTCTGCCATCAAAATAGCATTTCCCAAAAATAACATTGGTAGAGCAAAAAAGGAACCTTTTACAGCCATAGTACTTGCAGCTAATATGCAAAGTGTTTGAAATGTTCCAGCACTAAAGGAATCTCCGAAAGCAGCAACCGGTCCCATAAGACCAGTTTTAATAGCCACTATTGCATCACTTGAAATTTTTCCTGTTCTAGCTTTTTCTTCCTCCATGGCAATTGTCAATCCTACAATCAATCCACCAGCTGTAGCATTTGTATTAAATAACTTCATATGACGAACAAGCGCTTCTTTTAATTCACTTTTTTCTGTATACAATTTTTTTAATATCGGCAAAAAAGCATAGGTAAAAGCTAAAGCTTGCATTCTCTCAAAATTAAGAGATAATTCAGTAGCAAAATACCACCTTCTCATAACCCTATTTATATCTTTTTGACTTATACTTATTTCTTTATTTTCACTCATTTTTAGCCTCCAATTTTTCATCTACTTCCTTTTTATTATAGACTAGTATAAAAGCAACACTTATTAAAATTGCACCAGCAACTAAATTATTTAATCCTAGAGCTTTTACCAAAATAAAGCCAATTATTGTATAAGGAATTAATTTTGGCTTACCAATAGAATTCATTATAAGAGCAAATCCTACAGCAGGCATAACATTTCCTGCAACTTCTAATCCATGAAGCATCCATTCTGGTATAAAAGCTAACAAATCTAGCATTACATTTTGTCCTAATAAAACCACTAAAAAAACTGGCAAAAACAATAAAGGAAAAGCTAATAAAGCTGGATACAAAATCGCATTTTTTTCTAATTTTTTAGTATCTACTTCTTCTACCGCCTTATCTGCTCCGTGTGCAAAACGTACATTAATAATTTTTCTTAAACTCATTAATTGTGCTCCAAGTAATCCCAAAGGAACTGCGAGAGCAATCGCTTGATCAACATTTAAATTAGCTGATAAAGCTAAAGGAATCATAGTGGTTGCCGCCATAGTTTGATCAGTTGGCATATTACCACCAGGAGCAATAATTCCAGCAAAAACAGCAGAAATACCTCCTCCTAAAATCAAACCTTGAGTCAAATTTCCGCTTATTATACCGGCGACAACCCCTACGAATATAGCATTTCCTATAAAAAATAAAGCAAAATATCCACCCAACATACTTCTTGAAATCCAATAAATTAGACCCATAGCAATAGCCATTATTAAAGCATTTTCCATACGATTCTCCTTATATTTTTTTCTTCATATTTTCTAAACTTATTTTAGAATTTTCAGGTATAGATTGAGAATAAACATCTATTTCCTTTTTTCCTAAAATATCAAGTTTTTCAATTTCTTTTTCAGATAAAGAAACTCCTTGAATAATTTGCTTTCTTTCTGATGTACTTTCAGAAGCACCAACATTTATTTCTTCCAATATTAATCCATTTTCAACAGCTTTATAGCAATTATCTACATTTTTAAAAATAAGCATTACATTATCGTCACTAGATTCTAAACATTTATTTAGATTTTTTATAGATACAATATCAACTTTTTTGTCAGCTGCTGCCATTTTGTATATATCTGCCATAAACTCATCATCAACAAGTTCATCATCAGCAAGAATTATTCTGTCTACAGGATTATATTTTATCCACTTAGCAACAACTTGACCGTGTATGAGTCTATAATCAATACGCGTCATTTTTATTTTCGCCATAAATACTCCTTATATTTTTTCAATTTTACCAGACTCTAAGCTTCTATGGATAGCTTCTGTTAGTTTAGCAGCTTGGAGACCATCATAAACATCTGCTACGAATTCTTTATTATTAATTAAAGCATCTACAAAAAAATTAATCGGATCTGCACCAAAGCCTATAACTTTTCCATGAAAATCATTAAAGAAAAAAACATTAGGTGTATGCAATTTATTTTTATCAAAAATTTCAACACCCCTGTTTTGATTATCAATTCTAATCAATTCTTCACTCGTTATTATTGATGTTTTTCCATCATTATTTTTTGCAAAACCTTTTGGCAGAATCCACGAATTTTCTAAAGTACATATACATCCATTTTCAAACTTTATAATTGAAGTTACACTATCATAAGTATCTACTCCCATGCTAGGCAAAAGTTTTTTTGAACCAACAGCATACACATCAACTGCTTCACAATCCATATACCATCTCATCAAATCTACACAATGAACGCCCAAAAAATCTACAGGATCAGAAGAGCCTCCCCATTTAAACCATTCAGTCGGCACATCAATAATATCATCCATATTCATATAAGCTCTTATTGGATAACCTTTGCTTGATTTTAATTTATTATAAATAAATATAGCAGCAGGATCCCACCTCTTATGAAAATCTACCGCAACTCTAACTTTATTTTTCTTAGCAGCCTCATATATTTTTTTACAATCATCCACGCTTGTTGCCAGAGGCTTTTCAATAAGTAAATCTACGCCCTTTTCAATACAAGCCAAAGCAGGCTCTACATGAAGATGATCAGGCGTTACAATTGATGCAGCATCAATTTTTTCATTTTCTAACATATCTTCTACATTATTGTAAGTTTTTAAGCCATAATTTTTTTCAATGTTTTCTCTTATTTTTTCACTTTGATCGCAAACAGCAATTAAATTAACATAAGGATTTTGATAATATACATCTACATGATGAATACCATAAATGCCCGCACCAATTACTGCTACATTTAGTTTCTCCATAAATTTTTCCTTTCCTTTAATATAAAAATGATTTATCTTGATGTTCCATTCTTTTAAAAGTATTGTAACACAATTTTATTAAAAATACAATATTTATTTTTTTTATGTAGTTTTGCTACTTATATTTATATATAGTAAGATAAAAGCAGAGGTGATATTATGTCTGATGAATTAATTTTGGATAAAATTGAAGCTATGCTACCTTATTTTACTAAATCAGAACTAAAAGTAGCAGAATATATATTAAATTCTAATAATACAATCAACTGCAGTCTATCTACACTTGCAAAAAAAATCAAAGTTAGTGAACCAACAATAATAAGATTTTCAAGATCAATTGGATTAAACGGATACTCAGATTTAAAATTAAAATTGTCTATAAATAATTCAATAAACGATAGTAAAGGATTAAAAAATTTAGATATAAAATTAAATAAAGGCGATGATGCTTACGAAATTTATAGATCCTTATCAGAATACACAATAAAATCTATTAGAAGCACATGGCATAATACCTTAGATAAAAAATCATTTGAAAAAGCAATAGATTTGATTTACAACACTCATAAAAATAACAAAAAAATTTTCTTAACTGGGATGGGGGTTTCATCGATATTGGCAGAATCCCTACAAATAAAATTAATGAGATTAGATATAGACTCAATATTTTATTCAGATATCCATTTAAGATTAGAAGCTTGCTCAAACTTAAAAAAAGATGATTTACTAATATGCTTTACTACCCTTGGAAAATCTAAAGAAAATCATGATTTTATAAATTTAGCTAAGGAAAAAGGAGTAAAAGTAATTCTTATTACTCAATTTGGAGTAAATAAAATAAATAAGTCATCAGATATAGTTATCTATACTTCCGCAATAGAAAATAATCTAAGACTTGCAACTCAAGCATCATTTATTGTTCAAAATTTAATTATAGAAACAATTTTTCTTTCCCTAGCTTTGAAAGATTATGATAAGATAAGTGAATCCGTGAAAGATACAAAAGATATTTTTCATAAATATGGATATAATCTAAATTAGGCTTTTAAAAATATCAAAATAGCCAAAGATTTAATTGCCGTTAATATATAAATACAAATATATTTTTAATCATTTCTTCTTTATAAAAATCTATCTATTATTTTATATTTAAACGCAAAAACCCCTCTATCCATTTTTTGGACTTTGGGGTTTACTTTATTTTATCTATTTTTTATTTATTCCTCAATTTTTTCTAATTTTTTTATTGTATCTATTGATTCGTTTAGGCTTTCTGTGTTTATGTCTGGGTTTGTTTTTTCTTCTTCGTTTATTTTTCCGTCTGGGGCGTAGCCTAGGGTGTTTGTGTAGGTGAAAACCAAGCCGGAATTTGGGCATACGTCATTTATTAAGCCAAGTGTTACTCCATCGCCTCCGGTTTTTTTGCCTACTAATTTTGCGATTTTTGCGTTTTTGCAAAAATTTGCCATTCCTTCGGCTGCTGAATACACTCCTTCGTCAACTAATAAATACAAATCTCCCTTAAATTTATTTTTTTTCATTGGAGTAATTTCTATTTTGTCTTTGCTATAATATGAAAAATCTTTTAAATCTTCTTTGTGTTCAAGATCCATTTTTTCTATGTTTACGTTTGAAATATCTTCAAATCCAAGTTCTTCGCTTTCTAATAATAGTTTTGTTCTCATTCCATCTTTAAAAAACATGTGGTTGTTTACGGAAATTTTTTTGTCTATGAGTCTTGGCAAAAGATATTCTTGCCAATATTCTATATTTCCACCGGAATTTTCTCTGATGTCTATTATTATGGTTTTTAAATCTTGATTTTCTTCTAAAAATTTGTCTAATTTTTTCATATCTTCTGAAAGTTCATATTCTGCTAGCATTTCTTTTATTTTTATTAGTCCCAAACTTGGTGCTAGCATTTTTACTTCCATATTTTCGCCGGAATTTTCTGTGTATTGGGTTCTTCTCCTGATTTTTTTCCTATCAGCTTTATTCGATTGGACTCCATCAACTCCGTATCTATCTCTTACGCTTTCTTTGTTCAGCGTTAAAAATTCATAATACATTGACGGATCTGTCCAAAAATGTGAATAGTATTCTAAGGTTTCTTCTACGTAATCTTTTTGTGCAATTGTTGCGTGGTCATTGTGCAAATCTTCCATTATTTTTCGCATGGTGTTTGTAAATTCTTGGTCGTTTTTGCAAAATTTTATTTCGCTTAAATATTTTGAATAATTTGCCAAAAAGTCAACTCCGTATTGCCTTTTCAAAACTCCAAAAAATGGATAATTATCTCTAATTTCATTGAAAAGATAATTGAAATCTTCTACCATTTCTTCTTGGCTTAATTCTTTTTTTTCTACCTTATCTTCAAAAACTAATTTGCATGGCCCATCTAATTTTTTATACCATGCCATATAGGCTTCTATTGATTTAAATTCATCAATTTTATCTGGGTTTATTTTTATTATTTTTTTCTCTTTTGGCTTTTTTTCTGAAATCAAACTATCTTTTCTTTTTTCTAGATAGTTTATTCTCCTTTGAGCGCATGATGAAAATAAAATAATAATCGCCAAAAATAAAATGCTTATTTTACTTTTTTTCTTCATCAAGTCCTCCATTTATAACCCAATCTCTTTTTTTTATTTCATATAAAAAGGGAAGAATACCTATTGGATTTATTAATGAAAAAGCCATTATCATCAAAAGTTTAAAGTAAAGTCCTTTTTTTTCATTTCTCAAAATTGAAGCTGTGTTTTTGTTGTTGGTTTTTATTAAATATATTCCTCTTAAAAGCAAAAATATTCCACCAGCAATTTCAAAACCTTCTTTATAATATATGCCAAAAGCGAAAACGCAAATTGCAGACAAAAAGTAAAGAAAGTATGCTATTTTATTTTTTGTATTGTATGTTTTTAATTTTGTAATTTCTCTACTCATAAGTCTATTATATCAAATTAAAGTCCTAAATTTGGATACACTTTCAAATAATTATCAGACCTTGCTCCGGCTTTGTAATTTAAATATCCTGCCATAGCAATCATGGCTGCGTTATCTGTGCACAAAATTATATCTGGATAATAAAATTTGACTCCCCTTTTTTCACATTCTTCTTTTAATCTTTCTTTTAATCTAGAATTTGCAGCAACTCCTCCTGATACTGCAAATGTATTTAATCCTGTTTCATCTATCAATCGCATAGATTTTTCTACCAAAACATCTACAACAGCTTCTTGAAAACTTGCTGCCAAGTCTGCCTTGTTTATTTCTAAATTTTTTTGTCGCATCCTTGTTTCCTTCTTTTGCAAGTTTATCAATTTTTGGTCCGCCTGGATAACCAAGGCCTATTGATCTTGCAATTTTATCGTAAGATTCTCCAGCAGCATCATCTCTTGTTGTTCCAATTATTTCATAATCTGTATAGCCATTTACTTTTACAAGATAAGTATGACCTCCACTTACAACCAATGAAATAAATGGTGGCTCTAGGTCTTTATTTGACAAATAATTTGCGCAAATATGTCCTTGCATGTGATTTGTTCCAATCATTGGAATATTTGCTGACAAAGAAAGAGCCTTTGCCGCAGAAATTCCTACCAAAAGTGAGCCAATAAGTCCAGGACCTTTGGTAACAGAAATCAAATCAATATCGCTATAAGATAAATTTGTATCCAAAAGCGCCTTTTCAATCAAAGGATTGATTGCCTCAAGGTGTTTTCTTGATGCAATTTCTGGCACAACTCCTCCAAATATTTTATGTATATCAATTTGTGATGATATTAAATTAATCAAAACTTCCCTGTCGTTTTTCAAAATAGCAACTGAAGAATCGTCACAAGAAGTTTCAATTCCCATTGTATAAAAATCTTTCATCTAATCCAATTCCTTTAACATTATATAAGCATCTTCGTGAACTCTAGCATAATAATTTTCCCTAAGTCTAATTTTTTCAAAACCAAATTTTTGGTAAAGATTTATAGCTGGAAAATTTTTTGTAGAAACTTCTAGCCAAATTTTTGAAACTTTTAAACTCTTTGCAAAATTTATCATGTGTTCAAGCATAAATGATCCGATATTTTGCCCACGATATAATTCATCAACTGCTATTGTATAAATTTCAATTTCATCCAAAATTTTTGAAATTATATAAAAGCCTAGAGTTTCTCCATTTTTTTCATATACAAAACACTCTTTGTGCTTATTTTTTTCAATATCATTTATAAGATCTTTTTTGGGCATAGGCCTATAAAAAGCACTAGATTCGATTTTATAAACCTTATCCGTATCTCCTACAGTCATTGTCCTAATCATTTTTCTTTTCTCTATCCCTTTCCGCTTGCGATTTTCTCAAATAATTTGGCACAAGCTTATAAAGATCATAGTCCTCATCTTTTTTCAAAAGAGCAAGCTTACACAAATTTTTTCCAATACAAGAATTATAAGAAAAATCCAAAATTCTTGCCATAGGAAATTTGTCCTTATATTTTTCGCCAACTTCCGAAACCAAATCAAAATCTACATTTTTTTCATTACAAAGTTTCGAAAAATCATCAATATTATATAAATCTTCCTTAACAATTTCATTCATATTTTCATCATACATTGCCCCATAAACTCTTTTTCCCCTTGCATCAAGCATAGAAGCCTTAAAAGAATTCGAAGAAGAATTTAAGGCAAGAGCCTTTAAAGTTGAAACTGGAATTAATTTTTTATTTCCAACTTGGGCAAAAGTCTTTGCAATTGTCATTCCAATTCTTAAACCCGTAAAAGATCCCGGTCCTTGGCTAATTGCAAAAATATCAATATCAGAAAGCTTTAGTCCCAATAGATTTAATAAAGTTTCAATCATTGGCACAAGCGATTCAGAATGAGTTTTTTCTTGATTTACATTAAAATCCCCAATGATTTTTTCATCTTCTACAACAGTTACAGTAGAAATCATAGTTGATGTATCAATTCCTAAAACTCTCATTAAAATCTCCTAATCTATAAATTTCACGCTAATTTCCCTAGCGTTTTCATCAATTTTTTCTATATTAACTTCAATCATATCATCTGGAAGATATCCTTCTGCCTTTTCTGCCCATTCCAAAAATGTTACAGCATCCTCTGGGTAAAAATAATTTTCATAATCAATATCTAAAATTTCATCAGGATTTTCAAACCTGTAAAGGTCTAGATGATAAATTGGAAAATCTTCCCCTTGCTTTTCTCCATTATAAATATTTACAAGAGCAAAAGTTGGAGATGAAGTATTAGAAATCCCAAAATATTTGCAAACAAAAGAAGTAAAAGTAGTCTTCCCACTACCCATTTCTCCAATCAAATTTATAACTTGGCCCTTTTTCAATTTTTTAGAAAAATCAAAAGCAAAATCTTCCATTTCCTTTAAAGAATTAATTCTCATAAAAACTCCTTCTAATCTATTATACTACAAAAGTTTAATTTGAAGCTTTTTGTAAGATATATTATAGTCTAAAATAAAAAAATTCCAATGGTTTTTAAGGTAAAAATAAAATTCTATCTATCTCCAAAAATAATAATAGAGATCTCTTTTATTAAATTTATAAAGTAATAAATTTCAGCTTTCAAAAAAATCAAAAAAACAGACCTCAAAGCCTGTTTTTTAAATTTAAAATAATTATTTTCTATCGTGCAAAATTCCTGAAACGTGTTTGTATAATAATTTTGTTACCAAAATTTCTATTGAACCTTTTATCAAATTAAATGGAACAATAGCGAAAAGCATCATAGTAAAATAAGAATTTACTAAAGTATTTGTTTTGTGTGCCATAGCTACAAAGGCGCTCATTTCTACTCCCATTGCTTTTCCGTAAAGTGGAAAAATTACAAAAGCATTTGATAAGGTTGCTGCAAGTGTCATAATTAACATTCCGCAAATCATAGCTATAGTTGCATTTTTTTTGGTTTTTTTCCTTTTATATATGCTTGCTGATACAAATACAAAAAGTCCTCCAACTATAAAATTGGAAATCTCTCCAACGCCACCTGTGCTTGTTTTGCTCAAATTCAAAATATTTTTAATAAGTTGAATTAAGACTCCATACAAAGGCCCCATCGAAAATCCACCAATAAGAGCTGGCACATCTGCAAGGTCAACTTTCATAAAAGGTGGTGCAACTGGAATTGGAAATTGAATAAACATAAGTATAAAACTCATGGCTGAAAGTATTCCAACTTTTACTAAATTTCTTAATTTTTTTTGATCATGACTCATAAAATCCTCCTAAAATTTGGCATAAAAAAATGCCCTTTCAGGGCTAAATAATTTCTCATAAAAAAGAATATCTTCTCTCATCCAGACTATAACTGTCGGTATGGGAATTTCGCCCATTCAGTAAAAACTCGCAGACTTTAACTGCCGGTTAGGAATCCAACCTCACCCTGAAGATATTTATATAATATCACAAAATAATTTGTGGTACAAGATAATCAATATCAATTTTATTTTTTATTTGCTTTTGAAAATTTTTAAATTTTTTCAAAAAAAAATAACCCATCTAACAAAGTATAAAAATGCCAAAATTTTATAATTTTAAAATTTTTATACCTCTCCCGCTAGTTAGATTTGGGTTATTTTAAATTATTCATATTCTATATTATAAAAATCATTGTATAAATCGGGCTAATTTCCTATTTCACAAGATTCTAAAATCCATTCGTATCCTTGTCCTCTTACTGTTTTAATTGGTTCAAGTTTTGCTTTTTTAAATTCTTTTCTGATTTTTCTAACATGCTCTCTAACTGATCTGTCTGTTGTTTCAATTCCCATTTTTGACATTTCTTTTACAATAATTTCTTTTGAAACTGGTCTGTTCATATTTTTTATTAGAATTGTACAAAGACTGATTTCAGATTTTGTAAGATCTAAAATTTCATTTCCTATCCTAAAAATCCCATTGTCCACTTCAATTGAACAAAAACCAAAAGAAATAATTTTGGAATTGTTAATTTCTTCGACCTTTTTCAAAGTATATTTTATAAATTCATCTCTTGAATAAGAATGAATTACAAAATCCTTGTCGTCAATTTTTGCTTCATAGGGACTTTTTTTGTACCTATCTGTAAGATAAATTACCGGAATATTTGTAGTTTGTTTTATGTACTGGATAAGCTCAATACACCTAGTATGAGTCATATCCACTAAAATTAAATCAAATTCCGACAAATCATCTTCAAGAATAATGTCTTCAAAATTCTCATATTTTTTTACAACAACTTCATTCTCATCAAATTTAGAGTTGAGCAAGTTAGAAATCCCATTTTTGTATTCCATCGATGCAATTTTCATAAGATCTCCTAACTTTTAAATATTATCACGTTAATTTGTAATAATTTCACTCATTACTATTATATAGAAAATTCTTGCAAATATCAATATAAATATTCACAATTATTATAGAATTATTTAAGCTTTGAAAATTATTTTAAAATCGCTCATTTCAAACAATTTAAAATTTTTCAAAATTATTTTAAATTTTCCGAAATTTATTTTACCTCATTTTTCTTTTAAATTCCAATATTTATTTTATATGATTATTTGATTGTTTTAAGCAAGAATTTCTTTCAATAAATTACAAGATAAAAAATCCAGAAAATTTTATTGAAATATGATATAATATTTTGTATAAATTATGTGGATATTTTCCCGTTATATTTTATTATTAAGGAGGAAGTTATGACAAAAAAACAGGGAAAACTTGCTGTCTATATTGGACAAATTATTACTAATTCATTATTGGTTCTTTATTTGGGAATGATTTTGGCGAAGATGAAATCATTTTCAAACATATACGAATCAATTGAAAACGGCGCAGGCAATATTGAAGATTTTTTAAACCAAATGGAATTTGCTATTTTTGAATATCTTGGAAAATTCAAAAATATAATTCAATACATAGGATTTATCAAATTTTTATTTTTTGTAAATCTAGTTTTGTTAATTGCTGGAATTTTTATTTTTAAAGAACAAATTAAAAAATATATTTTCTCAGCCGCTGGAACATTGGTTTTATTAATATCTTTTATTACAATTTCTCCATTGATGGAATTTGTTAAAGTAGTTAAAGCAAATATTATGGCAATTAATTTTTCAAATCCAGACTTGGGAGCAATCGAAGGAAGCTTTGCAAATATTAGTCAAGCTTTACAAAAATTAGCCGCTGATTTTGACCCACAAAAAGCAAAATTTGCTAAATTTTTGGTAATTTTGGCAATAATTTTATTTGTTGTTTCAATAGTATTTTTTGCCCTTGCAATTAAAAATAAAGAATATGATAATCTTTCAGATTTAAATACAGACGCAAAAAATGCACCTGAAAATTCTTTAGAAAATGACAAACAAATCCAAACAAAAACAAGCGAAGAATTAAAAGCAGAAGTTAAATGTGAAAAAACAAATGAAAATATAAAAGAAGAAGAAAACAAGGGTAAAAAAGAAATAATTTCTGAAAAATCTGATTTAGCCAAAGATACAAAAGAAAAAGAAAATAAAAATAAATCCACAAAAGATAAGAATAATCAAGAAAAAGACAAAAATACAAAAACAAAAAATAATGACATAATAATCAAACGTGGCGCTTACGACTTTTCATCTGGTTTCAAAAAAAATAATATCGAAGAAGAGGTCCAAGAAAATCCACAAGAAAATAATAAATAAAAATTTACAAAAAAAGGACTGTTGCACTTGCAACAGCTCTTTTTTATTTGGCTATTTTAAAAATTAAATTGCATAATATAAAATCACACTTGACAATAAATTCCAACAAATATGAACAAAAGCCGATAACTTCAAATTATTTTTCAAAAATCTTACCATAACAAGGACAAAACCTATTGAAAAATATACCAAAAAACTATAAATATCAGTTGGAAGATGGGCAAGAGAAAAACAAACATTCGCCAAAATAAGGGCGAAAAAATCCTTAAAATCCTGATCACGTCTTTTGAAAATATTTCTAAAAACACCAGGAAGATACTCCCTAAAAGTATATTCTTCAACAAGAGGTCCCAAAAAAACTATATGAGCAAGAAGAGCCGGAGAAAAATTTCTCCTAAGCATAGACTCAATCGCCTCTTGATTTTGAGGATTTGAAAT